>Ga0209777_10000476_pt1 | contig 66353 bp, 57 predicted proteins | sample FrelakmetHBP12HB_FD_187147 | JGI IMG/M metagenome (GOLD analysis project Ga0209777, IMG submission 187147) | Freshwater lake sediment microbial communities from the University of Notre Dame, USA, for methane emissions studies -HBP12 HB (SPAdes)... | ecosystem: Environmental > Aquatic >...
CCCCGCCACTATCGTCTCACTGATTTTTTCCGACGTGCCGGGAGATGATTTAAGCACGATTGGTTCTGGACCGACTGTTTTGGACAGCTCAACAAAGGAGGAGGCGCAGGCATTAATTGAAAAATATAATGTTTTAAAAGAAGCGAAACTTAACAGGCTCGAGCTGGACGAAACTCCAAAGAACCCGATTTACTTTGAAAAGGTGACAAATATCATTGTTGTTAACAATAAACGAGCCGTAGACGCTATGGCTAAGAAGGCAGCAGAGTTGAATTACAAAGTAAGTATCTTGAGTACACAAATACAGGGGGAGGCTTCAGAAGTCGGTCAAAAACTTTTAACTGGCGCGGAAGAAAAAACAGCCGTCATAGCAACTGGAGAAACTACGGTTTCAATAAAAGGAAACGGAATCGGGGGGCGTAACCAACATCTTGTTTTGTCAGCACTAAAGGGGCTTAAAAAAGATCAAGTTATTATTTCGGTTGACAGCGATGGTGTCGATCATGGACAGTTTGCAGGAGCTCTTGGTGATAAAGAAACAATAAACAAAGCTGTTAGGAAACACCTATCAATAGGTCAGTTTTTAAATACATGTGACTCCTCCAATTTTTTCCGCCTTGCTGGGGATGGGATCGAAACAGGCCCACTCGAGTCAAATGTTTCAGATTTTATGCTTGTTCTTACAGATTAAAGCTGGTTGAAATTGACAAGAGGCAACCGAGCTGCTAGCATTTAAATTAGGAATGGACCCACAAACTGCTCAGACACAACCATCCGGTTTTTCAGGTAAGAAGATTCTTGCGGGAATAATCTTACTTCTCATCATCGCAGTCATACTAGTAATTGCCATAATCTTAGTTAAGGGAACTCAACCCACTAAATCAGTGACAAAGATTACAACAGGGCTTACGAGAGATTCAATAAGGATTGGGAAGAACGTTGCCGTGCTGGGAGTCTTTCCTCAATCTGCACCGGAAGTTCAGGATCAGGAATTTAATAACGATATTTTTGACGGGCTCACCCGTGTTATTGGAGGAGAAGTAAAGCCAGCCCTCGCTCAAAGATGGACAAACCCAGATAAAACTACCTGGAGGTTTTATCTGCGAAGAGGTGTCAAGTTTCACAATGGTGATTCTTTTACATCAGCCGATGTGAAGTTTAGCCTCGACCAGGCTCTAGCAAAAGAGTGGCCAGATGCAAGTTCCCTAAGCACCATAAAGTCAGTTGATATAGTCGATAATTTTACGGTTGACATCAAAACAGTGAGCCCCGACCCGATACTAGCAAGCAGATTAGTTGCAGCTTTTATAGTTTCTGAAAAACAATATAAAACAAAAGCTGAAGATGCGCCAGCTGTTGGAACAGGCCCCTATAAATTTGTTAGCCTAAGTAAGACAGAAGGGGTATTGCAAGCTAACGATAGCTACTATTTAGGTGCACCAAAGGTTAAAAAGGTTACCTATAAATTCCTCCCAGAAGAGACAACAGATGAAGAACTGGTTGCTGCCCTGCGGAAAGGAGACGTAGATTTAGTTGCCTTAAGTGGTGGAAAGGTGAGTGAAACCCTAACAAGTGCCTTCCAGGTTAAATCAATAGCAACACCAAACTCTTATTTGCTTTTTCTTGATGCTACCCGCCCAAAAAGTCCTTATGTTGATAAGTCACCAAACCCACTTACCAACAAATTAGTCCGCCAAGCAATATATAAAGCGATCGATATAAACCAAATAATCAAAGAAACCGGTTCAGCGTTGGAACCGGCGTCACAACTCGTTCCTGAAACTGTTTTTGGTTATAATCCAAACATAAAAATTTCAAAAAGAAGTGTTGAAGAAGCAAAAAGTTTAATGAAACAAGCAGGTCTGGAAGGTGGGTTTACGCTTACATTGGATGCGCCTGGTACCGCTATAGCAACGAGCGAGGCTTCTGTTATAGCCAGTAATTTGGCAGAGATAAATATAACAGTTAAAGTTAATAAGCTCGAAAAGGAAACGGGATTAAAAAAACTGCTTAGTGGAGATACTTCAGCCTTTCTTTTAGGCAACTCCGCTGACACTCTTGATTCGGGCGATGTTCTGGGTAGCTTGCTGCATACTCCAAACGATACTTTTGGCGATGGAAATATGCTAGCCTACAGTAATCCCAGCTTGGACAAACTCATTGAAGAAGCCTCGGCCACTTTTGAGTCGAAGGCAAGGTTGCCAAAGCTGCAGGAGGCAATGACAACGGCAATGGAAGAGTTGCCAATCATACCACTTGTGGACCTAAAGCAGGTTTATGTGTTAAGTAACAATTTTGACTGGACCCCAACCGGTTCTGGGGCTATTTCCTGTAACGAAATTACTGGCCGCGAAGTAACCACAAAATAGTTATTTTAAATCATCTTGTGCTAAAATTTAAGTAGACAAATGAAATTCCTGCCGTTAGATTTTCTGAAATCGATCCGAGTCAAATTTGGTCTACTGATCGCCTTTCTCCTTCTCATAGTTTTTAGCCTATCCTCGGGTATTTTAATTTATCGAAACATAAATACCCAAAACCAAAATCTAGTCTCTCAAGCAAGAGCATTTGCCCGCCTGTCAACCCAACCAATTGGTGACACCTACTCTCTGTACTACGATTCTGGGTATTCGAAATTTACTGAATTAATGAAAAAGACCCTGTCCCTAGACCCCGATATCACTAGGGTGCAGATAATCTCAGTTAATGGAGAGACTTTGTTTGATTCGGCGGATCTAGAGTCTGGTAAACCCTCGGTAAATAAAAAAGAATCAAGCCAGACCATTTTGGATAAAATCAGGTTGAGTGAATCAAGTGAAATTACAAGTCAAAATAATAAAACAAAACCAACCCAAATAATAGAACCGTACTTCGAAGATTTCGGCGCTCATCAATTTTCAATTCTTTATTTCGTTTCGTATGAATCTGTGGCCAAAAATGTAGCCGCAACTATTGGTACCTCAGTCTTGCTTTCGACTGTTTTTCTCATAGGTTCGATTATTTTAATTTTTATAGTTGTTGGGAGAACAATAATCAACCCAATGGAAAAAGTGGCCGCCGGATCGAGGCTAATTAAAAGCGGGAATTTTAGCCACAATATCGAGGTTAAAAATAAAGACGAAATTGGGGATTTGGCAGCGGCTGTAAACCAAATGGCCGCAACCTTAAAAAAGAATATTGAGGACTTAAAGGAGCTCGATAAGCTAAAGGACGAATTTGTTTTTCTTGCCTCCCACAACTTAAGAACCCCGATTACTGTGATAAAAGGGTATATTGGACTAATGCAAAAAGATAAATCATTAAATATAAAGTCAAGGAACAGGCTAGATAAAATGTTGGCCAGTACAAAAGAGCTGGAACTTTTGTCTGAATCGCTTCTAAATTTAGCCTCTCTGGAGTATCGAGATAAACGACTTTTAATATCCGACATCGACTTAGTAAAAATAATTGAAGAGACGACCGAAAACTTTGGGAAGGAGGCCGCAAAGAAAGGAATTAGCTTTATTTTAGAATTACCGTCGTTTACAGTTCCGGCGGTGCAAGCTGACAAAGAGAGAATAAAACAAGCGTTGGAAAACGTAGTTGAGAATGCGATTAAGTTTAATAAAGAGGGTGGGAAAGTAATAATTAGGCTGGAAGAAAAGGGTAAGGAATTACTCCTCTCAATATCAGATACGGGTATTGGAATATCGAAGGAAGAGGGGGAAAATATTTTTCAAAAGTTCCACAGAGCAACAAGTGTACTTATGTATGACTACGAAGGTATTGGACTTGGGCTTTATGTTGCGAAATTAATTATCGAAGCCCATCAGGGCAAAATTTGGTTTGAATCTACACCTGGGGAAGGAACAACTTTTTATATTACTCTGCCTGTTAAGGTAGAACACCCAAAGGATTAATAGCAATCCCGTCTTTGTAAACCTCAAAGTGAAGGTGAGGTCCAGTAGCTACACCGGTAGCTCCAATGAAACCAATTACACTGTCGCTTTCGACTCGTTGCCCAGTTTTGACATTGAGTCCGGAAAGGTGGCCATATTTAGAGTCGTAACCAGCAGCGCTACGAATAATAATTGCATTTCCAAAACCATGGTTGTCCCAACCAGCAAATATCACAGTTCCGCTTGCAAATGGGTGTATCGGAGTACCATAAGAAGAGGATATATCGATACCCTTGTGGTAAGAAGAAAACATAGTTGTTATCCCACCGCGAATAGGCCAGTAGAATATTGGATGCTCTCTAGCCATTATATTTGTAGTCAGTATGACTCTACTGATTGTGGGTTTTGGGTTTTCCGATTTGTAATTTCCTGCCACCGCTACTTCCGGCCGTTGGTTTAAGCTGAAGACTAAAAACATCAAGCCTATTAGTGCCGCGATCCTAAACGCGAAAGTAGGAAAAGCTTTTCTGAAGATTTGCCAAAGGGAAAGTACCTCGGTTAAAACACTTAAAGCATCAATGATAATAGCTTCCGGGGTAAACCAGACATTATTGCCACGCAAAGTGCCAGTCCCAGCAGTTGCGTAGGAGAATTGTACATTTCGCAGGGGCAGAACGCGCCTTGTACCGAAAGGTACATAGGTGATTCCGTTTAACATAACCCCCGATTAAATCGGGGATGAAACAAAAAATCTCCCATATTTTTGGGAGACGTTGCGAATTCTAACAGAAAGAATAACCAATGTCAAGTTCTAGGGGCTGTAAATTAGAATTTTTTTAGGTTGTATGGTATACTTTAGCCTCGGATAAGGCGACGTGGCCGAGTGGTTAGGCAGAGGTCTGCAAAACCTTTCACAGCGGTTCAATTCCGCTCGTCGCCTCCAATGTTTAAATTCTCGACCCCCAGCAGTTGACAATAACCTATAGTTGTGATATAATACTATATGTTCTTTGAAAATATTAGAAAAGTTACAGATTCTAAAGGCATCTAGTAACTGGCGATAATTGTATTTGTAACTGTCATTGGTTAACCCATGAAGTAAATATATATTAAAACCAGTTACCAGGTGCCTTTTTGCGTCTTAAGCTCATCAAGCCTTTGGTGTGCTTAAGAGAGCGGACAACTCTTCTGGTTGCCTACTCTTAGCCTCAAGGAGGGAGATCATGGAGCGGACCATTCTGGTCCACGGCATCCGTGTTCACTGCCTTCTTGAAGGCGATGGGCACAGACCGGTAGTAGTCCTGCTGCACGGATGGACGATGAACTCGTCCGTCTATAAGCAGCTTGGGCATCTACTGGCGGAGAGGTTTTTTGTCGTTATTCCAGACCTGCCGGGTTTTGGAAAAAGCGACAAGACTTCTCCAACCTTTGAGGAGTTTGCAGCACTCCTCAACACCTTCTTGGAAAAGATAGGCGTTTCGAAGGCGACTTTTGTTGCCCATTCGATGGGTGGTGGAGTCGCGATAGAGGTCGCAAGGCTTTTCCCAGAAAGGGTAACTAGGCTGGTTTTGGTCGATAGCATTGGAGAACGCATCGACCGCTCGGTTTTCGAGTTGTTAATCGCAGCAATGCGAAAGACAGTTCGGGGCTTGGCCATAAAGCCAGCAGCTGCAGCTAAGGTCGTGGCAACCGCGATCCTGTCGTGTCTAAAGCGGCCAGCTTGGGCGCTAAAGACCGCCAACATGATTCGTAGCTGCGACTTGGTAGGGGAACTTCGTCAGATAAAGGTGCCGACCTTCGTGGTCTGGGCCAAAGATGACGAACTGCTCCCCTCCTGCGCCAGGATCTGCTCTGCACTTAGTGCCGAGCCGATAATCGTAGATGGCGTAGGGCACGACTGGATCATCCTGGATCAGGAAGAAGCCAGCCGTGTAATTGGAGAGTTAATATAGGCTTCATGTTATGGTCTGGAAACCATAGCGGAGTTCCACCAAAGAACTAAATTCCTTAAGTAAATCAAGAAATTGGTTTGTTTAGGAGGAAAAACGACTCGAAAGGGTCGTTTTTCTTTTGTTAGAGTTTTTTGGCGTATTGGTTTGATATCCAACCTTCTTTTGCGGCTTTAATTTTATACCAACCAGAAGACTCCTCTAGCAGTTCATATTTTTCACCGGGGGATACTTGCGCAATTATTGCATAAGCGGTCCCCGGTCCGTTTCTGACGTTTAAGATTCCAGTTGGGGTCTGCAGAATCTCCACTTGGGTTGTGGTTGTTGCAGCCGGTGCTGTCGGTTGGTAAATTTTGGTGAGTTCATCGAAGGCAGCTTTTGCCGTCGGGGCTGTTTCTTGTCCAGCTACCTTCAAAAAGCCGATTGTAGGCTGTTTGGCGGCCTTGATTTTAGCTTCGGATTTTTTATTTTGAAAGTAGGTTTTGCCGCCTGTATCAATCAAGGCGTCAAACTCGAGTTGTTCCGTATTTGCGTAGAAAAAAGCCCCTAGCGCCCATTCAGACGGCTTGTTTATTAACGAGGTGTGTTCTGCTGGTATTGTAATCTCGTAGGAATTAATCTGACCTTCCTGCAATTTGGATATTTGGTCAAAAGGATCTTCGGATAAAAAAACCTCGACTATCAATCTCGAACCGGAGTCAATATTCACTTCGAGCTCTCTGGTATAAAAACCAGTCTTTGCAATCTTCAGCTTGTGGATGCCCCGGTTGGGATTTATTGAGGCAGAACTCTGACCAATCAGCTCCCCATCGAGCCAAATATCAGATTTTTCGGGACTGGTCACAATCGAAAAACCATCGTCCACCTGGAAGGAGCGGATATCCCCAGCTGAAAAAGACGTAGTCGGTCCAAAATCATAGTTAACAGCAGTGATATTTTGGGCAGTGAGGCTAATTTGTTTTGAAAAAGTCACCTGCCTATTATCAAGACTGGCAATTTGCGCCTCTAGCTTCAGATTATGGTCTCCAACCCGCAAACCTTTTTTCAACAGAGGAGTCGTACCAATCAACTTTTCGTCCAAATACACCTTGCTTGTTATATTGGGTGTTTCCACTTTCAGGATGGAATTTGAATTTTTGAAAAATTGAAATGCAACTTGAAAAAGAACGACCAAACCTATTACTGTTAATATTACAAGAACTATTCTTAAAACCCTCATAAAGATACTAACTAAAATAACATAAAGAATTTAGTTTACACAATGATTATTTGGTTCTTGCGGAGAAGCCACGGCTAGTGTTAAATTGTAGTGTGGGACAAATTTCTGCCGTAAAAATACTTGATGAGCTTATTTTACCCCTAGTAATTGTTGCAGTTTCAAGGTATTTGAGTATTTTTATTGCAGCACTAGTTTTGCCTTTCAGCTTTTCTCTTTCTCTTGCCGGCGGCTACCATTCCCTGTGGTTTATCGATTTTCCTAATAAAACCCAAGCCGCCCAGGCTAACTTAATTTCCTGGCTTTTCGTAACTACTGTTTTAGCTGCCTATTTTGGCTTTGTAGTTTTTCGCAGCCTCCACTTTTCACACGAGCAGCTCCACCCAAAGCATGCACAAAAGCTCCACAGTAGCAACATGGAATTTTTAATCATTAATCAGGAGGAAGCCTTTCACCAAATAGTTAGTTGGCTAGTGATTGACTTATTAATTTTTACCTTTCTGTTTTTTGATTTTTTGAATGGAGGACTGGGAGCAGCCGCACTGGGCTATTTTCTAGGGATAAGTGGGGCATTGCTTACCCTCTGTTACGTTGTTTTCGATCGGGCAAGAAAATTAAATGCTTGAAAAATAAAGAAAAAACATTACAGCCAGGATCCAAAGAACTACGGTTGAAAAAAGAGGCTTGTCACTAACCAATATTTTCTCCGGCGATTCTCCTTCGCTTTTTTCAAAAATTAAATAAAGATAACGAAAGACCCCATAAGCAACTATAGGTATCGTAGCCATTAAAAGCTTTGATGTGGCTAGGGTCTGCGGTAAAAAACTGGCAAGAAAACTTTTTTGCTGCAATTCCGGGGAATTGAAAGTAAATAGGCTGTAAGTTATAAGGATTGCCGTTGCCATCATAAAGACCAGACCGTCAAGAAGCTGCTGTGGATAAAAAAGAAGTGTTTTCCGATGTTGCCTACCCTGCTGGCTTGTAAGGAGGGTAAACTCACTTCTCCTTTTTCCGACGCTAAGGAACAGGGCTAACATCATTGTCGTTAGAATTAGCCAAGAGGAAAGTGGTGTAAGTACAACGATAGATCCGGCAAAAATCCGTAGCATAAAAGCAAAGGAGATTGTGATGACATCCAAAAGAATTATTTCCTTAAACACAAATGTGTAAGAAAGCTCAATAATTAAGTAAATAATAACTAGAAACAAAAGATATTTTGACAATAGCGCAGAAGCGGCTATGGAGATTATTGCCAGAACGATAGAAACAAATATCGCTGCGTTTATAGGTAGCTTTCCAGCCGCTATTGGACGAGTTTTTTTAGAAAAATGAAGTTTGTCCCTGTCCTGGTCGACAACGTCATTTATTAAATACATCGATGAAGAAGCAGCGCAAAAAAGTAGAAAGGTATAAAAAACCGGCAAAAATTTACCGAGAACAAAAAACTCTCTGGCGAAAACGATCGCGGCAAAAACAACCAGATTTTTTAGCCATTGTCTTGGCCGCAGGGATATAAAGATGTTCAATACCAAATCTTTAAACATTTATTAATTTACTCTTCCGAGCCCGTGCTAGCGTAATCAGAAAAGCCAATATTACTACCGCGCCGAGTGAAATTGCAAAAAAGCGCTCTTCCCTGTTCAAATTTAAGGCTAAGAAAGCAAACACAATACTTATAAAATAATAAAAAAGTACAACTTGCCGCTTGGACCAACCCAGGGAGAGGAGTTGGTGATGGAGATGCTCCTTATCTCCCCAGACAGGAGAGCGACCGCGAAGTAGTCTCCTGGTAATTGCCCAGATCCCGTCGATAATTGGCACGATTAGTAAAAGCCCAGTTGTTAGGAGTTTCGCGCCAGCGATAATTGAAAGAGAGGCAATAATCATTCCCGCCAGGGCAGCCCCGCCGTAACCGGGCATAATTTTCTGAGGATAGAAGCTCCAAAATAGGAAACCTAAATAAGCACCGGCCGATATAAAAGCAAGAGCAGCGGGAGCAAGTTGAGTGGGATCAGAGGCGATGATTCTAGTTGAAGCGAAACCCAAAGCAAGTAGGCCAATTGTAGCGATGCCTGGAAGCTGCCCGTCCACCCCTGAAGACCAATTGAGCGAGTTCATAACCCAAACGATCCAAATAAAGGCAAAGATATCAGCGAGCAATATAATAGAATGAGATCCAGCGAAGAGACCAAAAGGCAAAATGTGGGGGAAATTTAGCTGATAGACAATACTATCCAATCTTATCTGTCCCCCGAAAGGATTAGTAACCCAAGTAATGCCTACCCCAAAAGCAACTATTAAACCGGCAGCTACAATATTTGTTAAAAGACGAAGATAAGGGTTTAAGTCATATTTATCATCTAGGACACCGACGACAACAATTACAAGAGCCGCGAGTAAAATACCAATTATATGTTTATCGATAAATCCAAATCCCAGGAAGAAGGCAGCGACAGCGTAGGCTAAAATAATCGCGAAAAAGGTAGCTAATCCGCCACTACGCGGAATTGGCTTGGTGTGCAGAATTGCCGGGTGTATTCTCCAAGGAAAATCCAAAAATTGAAATTTTTTGGCAAATAAAATTACAAGAGGAGTAATCACAAAAGAAGCGGCAGCTGCAAATAAAAACAAATATAAAAAATTCATTTAGTTAGCAACAAGGATAATTCTAAATAGTGTGTAAAAAAACATAATACTAATAACAGGGCTTACCCAGATTAAAATTGAATAGAGGACCCGTTCCTTTGCGCGAAAGTAATTAGCGAGAAGTAAGTTGGCAAAAATCAAAAAAGCATTAATAACCGGTATCAACCAAAGGAGGGTAGGAGCGGCCAGGCGCTCTTCTCCCCAGGGTTTCGAAAACCAAAAAGGAACCGCTAGAGGAAGCTTATTGGTGGAAGTAATAATTAGGAAAACAGAAATCCCTAAAAAAAGCACGCTTGCGAGAAGACTAATAAATAAAGGGTTTTTTAATAATTTGCCTGCTGCCCGCATAAAAATTGCCTAAGTTTTGATAATTTTTTCTGTAACTTTATATTCTAGACGCTTACCCAGTAATAATCTAGTGTGAGCATCCATACCTGGTAAGGAAGAAAAGAAAAAACCGGTGAGGGGCAAAAGTAGGAACTGTAATATAGAGAGTGGAAAGAAGCCCTTTTTAACACCAGCTTGGCGCGGCTTTGCCAAAAAGTCCACAATTATCACAAAAACAAAAAATACGGCGCAGAGAGTCAAAATAACGCTTGATATTCTCGGTAAGTAGAAGCCGACGCTAGTATAGCGAAATGTCGGATTTATTAAGGGGGGTATCGCCGCCCCCAGGGTGATTATCCACCAGTTTACCGGCCAGAGAATGTGTTGTTCCGCGGCACGGATAAAACGGGAGAGGAAGCTCGCTAGTGGGACATCTCTACGATTTTTGACAAAGCGGCTCAGAGCGTACGCGACGTCAGTTACCCCCCAGGCCCAGCGTCTGTTTTGAAAATATTGGGCTTTCAAGCTTTCCCAATAGGTCTGTCCCTCAGTCGCGTCGGCATATAGAGGCAGGAATATCGATTCTAGATCAACATTACCGTTGTTGGCGAAGAAAGCCTTGAAAAATAAGTGCCAATCTTCAGGGACGACGTCAACATCCCAAAAATCAGCTTTTTCCAATAGTCGCCAGCTCAAGGAATAACTAGAGTAATTAAAATTAGAACCCGGACTTAGCAGTTGAGCGATACCATTTATTGAATAGATTGTATGGACAACCTTTACCGGCATAGGTACGCGCCAGATATTATTGTAGAAAAGAATTGCTGCCTGCCAGAATTTTTGATACCGTAGAGAGCTTTTTAGGAATTGATAGGTAAGGACACTAAAATATTTTGGGTGGATCGAGACATCTGAGTCACAACTCGTGACTGTAATAAAATCTTTATTGTAACCGACCTCTTCAATATACTTGTTTACCTCCCTAGCCGCAAAGGCAAGATTGGAGGACTTACCTGCGACCTCGTTCTCGACCAACTCATGTTGTGTAATCCAAAAATTGCCAAAGTGCTCCCCGAAATTCTTTTTCAAGTCTTCTGCCCTTCCTAAAGCTGATTCTTCGCGCTTTTCAGTGGCAATACAAACATCAATTTGTTTGGTCGGAAATTCCTGTTCTGCTAGAAAAGTCAGAGTTCTGGATAACATCTCTTCCGAATCTTTGTAGGTAGGGATTAAAACTACGTGACGCATTTTTTCCCAGGGAAGATTTTCTTCCTTCAGTTTTTGTAACCAGGGTTTTCTTGCCACAGCCTGGATTTTTATGTAGCCTCTAACTGAATTAATTCCAAGAAGAGCCGCCCGGTAAAAAAAGTAAATATCAAAAAAGATAATAAAATAGGCAAGGGCAAATGGAGCAAGGAAACTTGCCCAAAATGGAGATGTCAGGAGAGCCCACGAAAGGATCGGAGGAATTATTTCGAAAACCCGCCGAATAATTTTGTCCCTGCCTTCTTTAGTGAACATAAGTTATTTTATTTTGAATAAAGTTTTTGCATTATCGCTTGTGGCAGCCGCAACTTCTTCGAGACTTAAGTTTTTAAGCTCGGCAATTTTGCTAGCGACCATTTTAACATAAATTGGTTCGTTTCGCGCTCCTCGGTAAGGTTCTGGCGGCAGGTAAGGAGAATCTGTTTCAATTAAAATTTTTTCGTTTGGAACTTTTAAAGCGACTTCCCGGATTGAATCGTTGTTTTTGTAGGTAATGTTTCCAGTGAAAGAAAGGTAAAGACCGAAGCTTAAAAACTTTTTCGCTTGATCAAGCGAACCAATAAAACAATGCATCACCCCTTTGATTTTTCCTTTGTACTGGGTGATTTCGGCTAGAAGTTCCTCGTAAGCATTTCGGCAGTGGAAAATAACCGGTAGGTTTTTTTCTATTGCAAGACCAATTTGATCATGGAGCATCTTCGGTTGATCTGTTAGTTGCGGTTTAGGATAATCGTCGTATTGATGAAGATCAAGACCAATTTCTCCGATCGCCACAACTTTCGCCTCCTCAGTTAATTTTGATAATTTTTCTAAGGTTTCCGGGTTCCATTGATCAGAATGATGGGGGTGGACGCCGACAGACGAATAAAAATTGTCTATCTTTTCAGATAACTTAACTGCCCCTTCGCTAGAATCGAGAGCCGCTCCAACATTTATAACCGCCTCTAGTTCCTTTGAGTTTCTTTCGACAACTTTTTCTCGATCGGGGTCATAAGCTTTGAATTGAAGATGCGCGTGAGTATCGATAAGATTCATATTTCGCCAATCGGATTATGTATTGTCTTTGGTCCCTTGTTGATCAGGAGGTTGTTGCATGGGAGGTGCTGGTTGTTTTGGCTGAACAATCGGAAGGGTTCCCTCGCCCCCAGGTGGAGGATTTATTTCCTGCGGTAAAGGCTTCGTTTCCTCTGCCGGTGCCGGCTTCGGTTGCTCCTCTGGTTTTTCCGGAGGAGCCTTTATTGGTTCTCCGCCGATTAACTTTTCCAAATAATCGACGTTGACTACTACCACAGATGGATTGCCGCCCTTGGTTAGGAGGTACCTTCCTTGGGGGTCTTTCTCGACTTCTTCGACTATCTTGTTGAAATTATTTCTGGCGTCTGTAACGGACATTATTTTGTCGATCGGAAATTCAAGTTCTGACATATACTTATACTCTACAAAAGTAGGTAGGGAAAGTCAATAAAATGTACGTTTTAATGGCGCTGTAGTGATTGAATGGCCGTACTAACTCCAAAATAGTAAAAACCCATAGTTTAGGTATTAAAAGATTATTTTAAACAAAAATAGGTAAAAAACCATCCGATTATCTTACTATTATATTATCTTATAGTACTTGACAAACGGTCACATTTATGCTACAATTATTATTGTAAAAATCATTGAAGCACTTTGAAATTTTTACTGCTCACCAGAAATTTATCCAGAAGTTTTCGACGGAAAAAGCAACTGGTGATTGAGAAGAAATTGTGACCCTATCACACTTTATTCTTTTTGGTCACTGGTTGCTTTTTTTGTAACCAGCTGAAACCTCCAAAGAATCCTGCCGAAACTGCCGTTTAGCGAAAGCTAGAAAGCAATTTCGGCAGGATTAAATAGCAAAGGAGTTAGCAGAGATGAAAAAGTCAAAGTACGCCGGTGAGATATGCAAGAGCTGTAGCGCCCCGCACGACGTCGGGCAGAACTGCCCAAGGTGCTCGAAGTAACCATCGACGCCGGCGACCTGCACGAACAGCAAACCCGGTAATGGGGCAACGGAGGAGAGAAATGAAGCTTCATAATTAGGTGGCCGGGGTGAGAGTGACAGGTAAGGGGAACAACGATTTTATACTTACCCACCTGTTCCCGGCGACGCCGTAAAGAACTCTAAAGGATTGACCGCTCGGGGGGAAGATGTAATTTGAAACGTAACGCATCTTCTCCCCGGCATTCGGCTGCAATTACTGACTACCTCCACGTGGTGCAGCTGGTTAACACTAAATGCCAGAAAACTTTAAAAAACTATTTCGGTTGTAAAAACCTCGAAGGAGGAAAGTTGAAGTTCCAAATTTCGGACTTTAGCTTTCCTCTTTACGAGGACCTCGATCCTGTGCGCGGGACAGGGGGAACGCTCGCCCCGCCCATTCAATTGGGCATAACAGAAGGAGCATCGAGGATTGGCACGGGATTAGCCCTTCAGCTAGCCATTTGGCTGGAGGAGTAAAGGAGGGATAAAATAAAAATGGTTACGTGGCGTGACTTGATATCCTCAGCGGTTGAGAGGAAAGCGGCCATCGATGCAGTGCAGTCAGTCTGCCATCTGGCAGACACCGACCCAGGGCCGGACTGGGTGTATACACGACCCCAGCCCTGCGGAGCTGCTCGCCGTGCGGTATCTGCTATGCTCCGCGACGATGCGGAGTACACGATTGAGAGGGGTCGAGCGGAGGTTTCTTTTGCCATTGAGTTGGCGAAGGATATCTTGTCTGCCCATAAGGGCGACAACCGCCGCGGTTTGGTCAGCCACAGTGCAGAGTTTCTGTGGTACGACTGGATCAGGTCCTGGGAGACTTACCTAATGGTCAACCAGGCAGCTTTTTTCGCGCTCAGCGGCGACGCTGAGGGAGCGAAGAAAACGGTGGAAGAGGTAGTGGCGAGAGTCGCCTAAACTTTCACCAACCCGCGACGCCCTACCTAAAAGCTTAGCGCGGCTGAGAGAAATCTCGGAGTCCGTTGGAGCTTAAGGAGTAAGGGCAAATACAACCGAATAGTGCGAGGAGAGTTTGCGAAAGTTCTTCGGAACTCTAGCATCTTTCCTCGACAATGGCTGCAATTTGACTGGCTCTACGCGCCGCAGCTAGATAACCAACTAAATGTCAAAAGAGAAATTTTTACAGAGCAGAAATCTTCCGTTGGGAAAGGAGGTGAAAAATATCTCGGCGGAAGTTTCCTGCTTTGTAGGATAAAGACCAACTAAAAGTTAGAAACCACTCTACGTCTAAGCTGCGAGTGGTAAACAATAATCCGCTTCCGATGTGATAGGACACCGGTGGCGGATTTTTGTTTGTGAAACCTGGATCATTTAATTCTCGGAAATAGTGGCTTTTCGGATTTGATCTTTGGGCCGGCAAATTGTTTGGAAATTTTTTCTGCTGTTTCTGGTAGAAATGGAATTAACAGGGTTTGAATCTCGCGAATTTGCTCAACAAGATTGGTCAAAACAGCCTTTGCCTTTTGTACATCTTTATTAACCAATTCCCAAGGTTTCTCTTGATCTATCTGTTGATCAACCTTTGTTATTTTCTGCCAAATTATTGTGAGTGCGTCTTGGAATCTTAGTTCTTCAATCGCCTTTTTATATTCAGCTGGAAAATCTTCCCTTTTGTCTTTTGTTCTTACTTCCAGGTCAACTGTTTCACAAAGTTTCGCTACCCTAGATACCAGATTGCCCAAACCATTGGCGAGGTCTGAATTGTAGGCGTTTTCCAGCTTTTCAAGAGAAATGTCATTATCGTCTTCCGGGCTTGTGTAGCGCAAAAGATAGTAACGCACTGGATCTGTGCCATACTTCTCAACAAGTTCAGTCGGTCGTATTACATTGCCGATTGATTTACTAATCTTCTGCCCGTCTAAGGTCAAAAACCCATGGGCGTAGATTGTTGTTGGGAGAGTGTACCCGGCGCTTTTAAGCATCGCCGGCCACAGAAGCGCGTGCCAGCGCAAATTATCTTTGCCAAGAATATGAATTATTTTTGTGTTTTCATCCCAAAAACCTTTTTGAATGCCAGCGGTCAAATAATTGATTAGAGCGTCAAACCAAACATAAATTACCTGGGTCGGGTCCCCTGGGACTTCGATTCCCCACGGAACTGCCTCTTTTCTTCGTGAAATGGTTATGTCTTCAATTTTGTCGACGAAGGCAAGGGTCTCATTTCTTCTGCTTTCCGGTAAGACAAAATTAGGATTAGTTTTTATGCGCTCTTTCAAAAAAGGAATATACTTTTTCCAGGCAAAGAAATAATTTTTTTCAGTCACAGATTCCAATTTAGTTTTAGGGTGGATTAAGCAGTAGCCATCTTTTATTTCCGAAGCTGTCTTGAAAGCCTCACAATCTCGGCAATATTGGCCTTTAAAATCCCCTAGATAAATATCCTTATCATTTTTGGCAACCCTATTCCAAAAGTCTATTACTGTCTCGACGTGATCGGAGTCTGTAGTGCGGATAAATCTGTCGTAGGAAATATTAAGTGAATCCTGCTCCTTTTTGTCAGCGGCCGAGATAGAGTCGACAAATTCTTTTACGTCTTTGCCGGCGGCGTTTGCGGCTTCGAGTGCTTTGGCGCCATTTTCATCTGTGCCGGTTAAGAAATACACATTTTGTTTGCCGAGGACTTCTCGATAATAGCGCGCAAGAGTATCAGCCATTATTTTTTGGTATGCATGGCCGACGTGGATTATATCATTTACATAATCGATTGCGGTTGTGATTAAAATTTTGTTCATAACTTTGATATTTTACAGCAAGATTACAAGCAAAACTACCTACTTGAGAAGTACAATTCAATTAGAACAACTATCCCGATTACCAAAGCCGCGTTAAGGAAATTTAGAAAGCTAAAAACGTTCATGGATTCAAGCGCGACAATCAAAAAAGAGAATAGAAAACCGCGTCTTAGAGATCGAATAAGTCGCCGTTTTGATGCTATCGACATATCCTGACCGGGGAGCCCCTTTACGAAAATACCGGATATTAAATAGATTGCCAAAGTAGTTGTGAAAGTAAGCCCTACCAGAGCAGAAAGTAAGGCATAAGAAACATTGGTTAGAACTATGGCCGCTCCGATTTTTGGCGGGGTGAAGTAAACTAGTGAAAAAAAGGCGGCCCAGCCAAGCAGAGCGAAGATAGCAGCCGGAATTAGGAATTTTTTCATTTCTCTGGTTTAATTTTAGTCTTTTTCGCCTCAAGTTTACAACCGAAGCCAAACTTGCTACTATTAGTGCACTCTAATGGATCTAAATACTTTAATTCTTATTCTAATAGCGGTTGTCGTGGTTGGTTTTGTTTTTCTTTTTAGGCAGTTCCAACTTTTGCAAAAAGACAAAGAAAAAGATAAATCCCAAGAAGTCTTGATGAAGTGGCTGGAGGAAATGAGGGGCAGTGTTGATAAAAATACGAACACGATGCAAGAGAGGCTTGATATCGTAAACAAAGCGATAAATGAGCGGCTTGATAAAGCGGCGGTTGTAATCGGTTCTGTCGGAAAAGAAGTGGGGCAAATGAGCGAAATTGGCCGCTCGATGAAGGAACTTCAGGATTTTTTGAGGAGTCCAAAACTGCGCGGAAATATTGGTGAGCAAGTCCTGCGGGAGCTTCTCGGACAATTTCTGCCAAAAGAAAGCTTCCATTTGCAATACCGATTTCGTAGCGGAGATATTGTAGATGCGGCAATAAAAACAGAATCTGGAATCATTCCAATCGATTCAAAATTTCCAATGGAAAATTTTAAAGAGATGATGAAAGCCGAAACCGAAAGCCAAAAAAAGGTGTTCGAAAAAGAATTTTCCAAAGATGTAAGAAAACACATTGACGATATTGCCAAAAAATATATTTTGCCTGAAGAAGGAACGATCGATTACGCGCTGATGTATATTCCAAGTGAACCTGTTTACTACGAAATAATGAGCAATATTCCGGATCTTTCCGATTATTCTCACAAAAAACGAGTTTTGCCTGTTTCCCCTTCCACTTTTTATGCATATATGAGGGCAATTCTCATGAGTTTTGAAGGAAAGAAAATTGAGGAGAAAGCACGGGCGATTTTGTCTTCCTTGCGAGGAATAAAAGGCGATTCCGAAAAATTCGGAGATGCACTACGCGTTTTGACAAAACATATTAACGACGCCAAAAATACATCTGACATTGTAAACACTCGGTACAGCAGTTTAAATACAAAGATAGAGGGAGCTGGGGGCTTGAAATCTGGGGAGAAAAGACTCCTGGAAGAACCAGAAAGATCCCCCGAAGAAACCGAGGAGACGATCGAAGAATAGGAGGGTTAATCCAATGAGTTTCATATCCCACGCCTTTTTGGTAGGACTAGTAGTCATTGGGGTGTACATTCTTGTGGCCTTGGCGGTAACACTCATCTTCATTATGTTGGACATCATAAGTGGGTGTCCTTGGAACGAGCTAGTGGATAGTTGGAGGGTTCTAATCGCCTTTAGCTTGCCTTGGATCTTCTGGTTGCTGTTACTAGTCTTCAGGGGAGGTTTGGTTGGGGTCCACTTTTTTTGGAACAGCCTGAAACGAGAAAAGACTCAACAAGAGGCTATTATAGGGAGGGGACCATGGTTTGATGGACAGCTCTGACAGCCCATCGAAAGCGCCGGCTCTTCATGCAAATGGAAGGGGAGCCGGCGCCATCTTATTTAATTTTCAAAATAGTTTCACACTATAAGAGCGCTTTTCTAAAACTGATAAATTTGAATACGCTTGGCCTTTTAAGGATAAAAAGACTATAAGGGGAAAAAGGCTAAACTTTGTTCACGAACCCACCCTTATTTTGGATTCCCGTTTCCCAAAAATATCCTTGGGCTGACCGGGATTCCGAAGACGTCTATCTGGAAATGGAGATGGGGTCCTGTTGCTGTTCCGCTTTCCCCTTCAATCAAAAGTTGGGTCAATCCGCCGTTTGGCGGGGCTGAATTAACGGGGCTAAGGTTGATGGCTGAGGTACTGACTGTTGTAGATGTCGGGATTAGGGCGTTTGAAAGAAGGGAAACAAGAAAGCTCGCCCCTATCACTAATACCAAGCCAATAAGAGCGTTTCTGATCGTTTTCTTGGCTTCCGAGAGGCTTTCAGGGTTTCCGGTTGAAGTAATGTACTGGTAGCCGCCCCTGATTAAAAAAAAGACCGCCGAAGCGGTCGCGATAGCGGTAATAATACCAAGGGTGCTGCTTGTAAAGTTTTTAATGTCCGGTCCGGCAGAAGCAAAAACGGAGGGTGGAAAAACAAGAGCGAGGATTCCTAAAGCTGCTATAAAAATTAACCCTTTTATCCCTTTCAAACTTTTCATAAAGTTTGTATCAAGGACAGTTCCTTAAACTAACTTCCAAAGGCAGAAGCCGCAAGCTGCGTTACAATGTTCGATAAAACAAAGGCACCAAGCACAATAGCCAAACCAATAGCAGAATAAAGTATTGTTTTCTTGGAGCGTTCCAGACTTTCCGGATTCCCGGAACTGGTGATGTAACCCACCCCTCCCCAGACAAAGAAGCCGGTGGCAATAAGCCCAGACAGTGTTACCAGAATTGAAATTACGTTTTGGATGAAGGTCTGGATCTTACTGACATCGGCGGAAGCTGCAAAAACGGGGGAAGCGAAAACAAGCAGGGTTAGAAGGACACCACTTATTGTTATCAGTCTTTTCATATACACCCCCTCTCTTGTAGAAAGGTTCGGACAGACATACGAAAATTAGTCTAAAAAAAGCTGCCCTGTCAGGCAGCAACCTTTTCTGATATCAAACTTTTTAATTTATATACCCTAATAAAGAGATTGTCAATAGTTAATTTTATGGGACCAGTTTTGGAAAGTCGATTGAGGCTTCCTATTATTTCAACATTGGTTTTTTGCTCTACTTGACTTTAGTGGAATTATTAGGTATTATTTACTAGTAGTCTTAAAAATTAAGACTATCAGTAGTAAAATATATGGAAAAAGATTTAATACTACAATTATACAGTAGACCCGAAACAGTCTTTACTATAAACGAGGTTTCCCAATTTTTTCCGTACGTAACTCAAAAAGGCATAAGAAATCGTTTATATTATTTTACCAAAGCAGGAAAATTGAAAAGACTTCATCGTGGGATTTATTCTAAAAAAGAATATAACCCCTTAGAGCTTGTTAATAAGTTGTATAAGCCGTCGTATATAAGCTTAGAGACAGTTCTGGCAAAAGAGGGAGTTGTTTTTCAATACTACGAAACGATTTTTGCGGTGTCGTATCTTACAAGAGAAGTTAAAGTAGGCGGAATGAACATCCAATATCGCCAAGTTAAAGGAAACTTGCTAACGAATACTCAAGGGATTGAGCAAAAATCGGGCTATTTTATTGCATCTCCTGAGCGTGCTTTTTTGGACGCAGTATTTATCTATAAAAATTATTATTTCGATAATCTAAGACCCATAAATTGGGAAAAAGTGGAGGAACTTAAAAAAATCTATGATAATAAAAACTTCGAGAAACGAGTGAAAGGATATTATAAATTATATCAAGAAGATAATGTTAAACATTGATTTACACAGAAACATTTTTGTTAATATTCTAAGAGAGATTTACTCTGATGCTCTTCTTCGTGGGGTTCTTGGTTTTAAAGGGGGCTCTGCCGCCATGCTTTTTTATAAACTTCCTCGTTTCTCAGTGGATTTGGATTTCGATTTGCTTGATCCAGAAAAGGAAGAAGCGGTTTTTAAAAGACTGAAAGAAATATTACCCCGGTTTGGCGATCTCACCCAAGCTGCCGATAAAAAGAATACGCTTTTCTCCCTATTAAATTATAAAAAGGGAGAAAGAAACTTAAAGATTGAGATTTCCAAAAGACCGGCAAAATCTGACTATGTGCTTAAAAATTACCTAGGCATCTCCATGCTTGTGATGAAGGAAGACGATATGACAGCCGGTAAGTTATTAGCTCTTCTTACAAGAAGAAAACTTGCGACGAGGGATTTATTTGATTTATGGTTTTTTCTAAATAACAATTGGGAGATTAACGAAAAAGTGGTTAAGGAGAAAACTGGCCTCTCCTTACCTATGGTACTTAGAAAAGTCATAGCTAAAATTAAACCGATTAAAAAGACAGAGCTATTGGCGGGCTTGGGAGATCTTTTGGATAATAAACAAAAAGCTTGGGTAAAGGAAAAACTCCAAGATGAACTTTTATTTCAACTGAGACTTTATTTATCAAATATTCCCAAAAGATAGCCAGGTTAAAAGAAATATCTATCGGCTCTATAAATTCTTTTGCCCAATTTTCCAGACCCCCTTTCTCTAAAAGCAGGAATTGTTTGACGTCCTGCTGCATTTAATAGTAAAGGTGCTGGTTTTTCCAGCTGTCTAGCATATTCAATCAGAGTTATAATTCGCCTGCGTACTTGGGAATTTTTTGTAAAAAATTATGGGAGTTTTTGACAAACAAGGTTCATAGATAAAAACCCGTTTATTCCACTTTTTCCCAAATCTCTGATTTAAGACCATGTTCTCTTATATTCTCCTGTGTTACTAAATAAAATGGCGTTTGTGATATTTGCATGGAAATGTGTTTATAGAGCCTTTCTTTCATAGGTTCATTCAGACAAACAATTAGAAATGAAGGAAACGCTGTATTTGTGTTCTCTTCCCAGATGTTTGATTGAGAGTAATCAAGGTAACTATTTATTTTCCCTCTCACTACTCCTTTTGACCAGTGTTCCTCAAAGATAACCAGGAAATATCTCTTTGTTCTATTTGAACTTTTGATTGCTATACACCCATCAAGTTTTGGTAGGTAGCTATATGTTGCAAGATCTGTTGCTGTAGAGAAATGAAGCTTTTTATTATCTTCTTCCGTTTGTAATTTAAGTCTCAAATAAATGTTGGCAATTAAAAGTGATTTCTCGATAAAAGAGGGGGATCTCAGCCCTTCTTTATAAACTCTTTTTAAAGCTAAGATATTGCACGTTTCTTGTTTCTTTAAAATTTCTCTTGAAGCTGGCATAAGATGATAAACTGCCGGCTTGGTATTATATTCCCGTTTACTTCTTTTATAGTCTGACTCTATGTATTGTTTTTGTTTTAAATCTTTTAGCCATTCTTGTATCTGTTGTGGTTCTTTATGTTTCATTAGGAGTTTAATTTGATTAGTGTTAAGAAAGCGAAATCGGTAAAGAAGCATGAGTATATTTAGTTGTTTGTTGGTAATTGTTTGTGTTTTCATTCTCTCTTTTATATATAAGAAAAGGGCGAATATTTATCTTAAGGCTAGCTTCAAAAACAACAAAATTTTACTGGTACACGTGCCAGTAAAACTAGAACTTATCAGGTGGCCCTTTTGGTTCTCTCGTTTTTGAGATTGCTTCCAAAGTCCTCTTCTTTTCTTCGTAACAGAGTGCATGATTTCTCGATTCTTTAATTAACCTATTTATTTTTTCATCATTCTTCTCAATCTTTACCGGGACTGCTTCTCCCGAAAACGGCTCTTCAGGATTTAAGGCGTTTATTTTTGCGTAGAAATGGAATGAGGGAAGATTGGAAATTTCACCCGAGGTTATATAAGGTGAAAATTGCGGGAGCATTAACTTCTCATCATCCGGGTTTGCACTTCTAAAGGAAACTGTTGTACCAACATTAGCTAAAACAACATTAACCAAGTTTTTATCCTTCTGCTGGGAAGTAGACTGCTCCGCCATTACCAGATTTAACTTATATTTCCTTGCTTCTGAAAGCATTTGGATAAATGAAGGCGTAGCAAAGTTTTGGAATTCGTCAACGTAGAGATAAAAGGGCTTTCTGCTTTCGGCTGGTTTTCTTGCTCTCTTCAATATAGCAAGCTGTATTTTAGTTAGAATTAATATTCCTAGAACTTCCGAAGTATCCTCGCCCAGTTTTCCTTTTGATAAGTTGCAGATAAGGATCTTGCCGCTATCCAATATATCGTCAAAATTGATTGTTGATTTCTCCTGCTCTAAAATGCGCTTTGCCGATGGGGAAAAGAGAAACCGGCCGATTCTTGAAGTTACAGGACTGATCATCTTAACCTTCTGGTAATCTCCTGCTTTGTTAAATTCAAACCTCCAAAAGTTCTTTAAGTTTTCATCTGAAAGTTTATTTGTCACGGATCGTTGATAAACTGGGTTAGTCAACAGTTCATAAACGGTAAAAAGAGTCGGGCTTTTGACAGTAAGGGCGGTCTGGAGGGTATTTCTAAGGATATACTCAATTCTGTGAGCATGTGCAGACCACACCTCGGAAAAGATCTTCCGGAAAAGAGAAATGACACTCTCTGTTATCAATTCCTTTTCCCTCAGCTGGTCGTCCTCAGTAAGGCCATCGGTAAGCTCCAATAGATTTACTCCTATCGGGTAGCCAATATCGTCGGGATTGAAATAAATAAAGTCATCTTTTCTGTTTTCCGGTATAGCCGAAAGTAGCCCTTCAGCTAAATCCCCGTGGGGGTCAATAACACCTACCCCTTTACCATTTTGGATATCCTGGGCGGCCATAGATAAAATTATTGTTGTTTTGCCTGTTCCCGTTGCCCCGATAATGTAGATGTGCCGCAGTCTCTCTTCACTGGTTAAACCGATATTTGTAGTTGTACCGCCATAAACATTCTTTCCAAAGACAACATCCAGATTGGTTTCCTTTTTTAGCGACAAAGGAGCAGGAAGATCTTTGCTGTGCAGTTTTACAATGTTTTCCGTTCTGGTTATTGCTGTAAAAGGAAAATGAAAAAGTGCGGAAATTTCTGAAACAGAAAGAAGGTCTGAACTGGAATTGGAAAGAAGGGAAAGGAGTCTTCTCCTGAAATTTAAAAATAATAATTTTTTGTAAAGCGTTCTCTCTTTACAGATTTCCTGATATCCTGGAACTGAGAATATAGACAAAGATGAAACAAATCCTTTTATTCTTTCCTGCAGTTCTTTTTTATTTTTAATCGAAACCAAAACCCTGATTTTCGCTTCAAAAAGTCTCTGGTCGATTTTTTCTTCAATTGACCCTACTATTTCCTGCTGGAAACTCGTGAATACATGGGGCTTTATTTGGCTACTCGGAGTCTTCAATACCGGAATGCTTGGAAGTTTGATAAGCTTGTTTAAGTAGGACAACACGTCCTCCCCTCTCAGGATTTTTTCCTTGATGAACTTGGTTTCTCCTTTTTGTGTTGGGGATAAAACTATCTGGAAGGAAACAAGCTCCGCTGGAGAGAGTTTCGTCATCATTCCCGTAATGTAAGCGACGGGGTCGGGCTCTTTTAAGACACCCTTCTTTTGAAGAGGGTAGGCAAAATGCCTCTTTAACTTAAATTCTGAAACCCTCATATATAAACCGTTCTGTTTATAAAGGTCGGAAGGTAAATAATCTTCTGCAGCCCTTACGCTAACCTGCGGCAGGTACGAAAGTAGGTTCCTCTTAAAATTAGCTGCCTCTTCGGGAGCCACCCTTACCAGATACCTGATGCCGTCTTTAAGTGTCGAGACTATTTCAAAAGAAAACGTGGCTTTCCTGCCTAACAACTTGTCAGGAAGTGTTCTCCTCTCCCCAAGGTTGTGGATAACCGAAAAAAGCTGCTCTGTAGTATAAGCTTCTATTTCGGTAAATGCAGGAGGGGTAATTTCAAGGATAACAGAAGGCCCTTTCAATGCCCTTCGAATAATAAATACTCTGCGTGCTATCAGGAAAATGAGGAAAAGGGAAATTATTAATAATAGGGGTTCAAGAAAACGGGAATAATGGAGCCAGAAAGCTAAGAGTTCATTTGAGTTCAAATGAACTAGTCCGCTAATTATATAATCAGCTTTTAGCTGCTGAATGCTCATTTTAGCCCCTTAAGGGCAGCTGTTATCAGGCAGACTAATTGACCAAGAGTATAGCATAAACTTTCTTGTTAACACAGCATTTTCTAAAATATGGAAATTTTCAACAAAAAACTAGCCCTTCAGCTATCAGGCGAATGTTAGTCCGACCCATAAAAATTGTGCTAAAATTGTTTAGCATTATGAGTAGGACTTTAGAAGGGCTAAATCGAGAACAACGTGAGGCAGTTACTACTACAGAAGGGCCTCTTTTAGTTATCGCTGGGGCGGGGACTGGTAAAACAACAGTTATTACAAGGCGAGTCGCTTACCTTATTGAAAAAAAACTGGCGAAACCTTCAGAAATTTTGGCCCTTACCTTCACGGAAAAAGCAGCTGGGGAGATGGAAGAGCGGGTGGATATTTTAGTTCCCTATGGTTATATTGACACTTGGATTTCCACTTTCCATGCCTTTGGTAATAGAGTCTTGCAGGAAAATGCGCTTGATATGGGATTGCCTCCGGATTTTAAAGTAATGACCAGACCAGCCCAGATTTTATTTTTCCAGCAAAATCTTTTTAACTTTGATCTGGATTATTACAGACCACTTTCCAATCCAACAAAATTCATTGAGGCGATTTTAAGCTTTATTAGCCGCTGCAAGGATGAGGATATTAGCCCGCAGGATTACAAAAAATATGCCGAGAAATTGAAAAAGTTAAACCCAGCCAAACCAGAAATGACAAGGGAGGAGTGGAAATCAGAAATAAAAAGGCAGGAAGAACTTGCCCGAGTCTATGAAAAATACGAGGATTTAAAGTCCGGCGCTGGGCTACTGGATTTTGGCGATCAAGTTGCAATGACGCTGCGGCTTTTTAGAACCCGGCCAAAGGTTTTGAAGAGTTTTCAGGAAAGATTTAAATATATTTTGGTTGACGAGTTTCAGGACACAAACTGGTCGCAAAACGAACTCGTAAAACTACTCGCAAAAAAAGAGAAAAATATTTGTGTTGTTGCTGACGATGATCAATGCTTGACAGGGAGTTCCAAGATAAGCACCGCCTCTGGTGTAAAAAGATTTGATGAAATAAAAAAAGGGAATGAGGTTATCACTGCTGTAGGTAAAGGTCATTTAAGCGTAAGTAAAGTAAACAGGGTATTTAAACGAAAAAAGAATACCCGTTTTATTACACTCACTACTAAAAATGGGAAAAAGGTTACGGTGACAGCTAATCATAAAATGTTTTGTTATGTGCCCCCAAGGCCTTCTAACCATATGAGCAAATATCATTACGTGTATTTAATGGAAAAAAGAAGTCTCGGTTGGAGGCTTGGTATCACCACTAACTTAGCTCAAAGGCTGAAACTTGAACGTGGTGCCGACAGTATAACTGGCTTAAAAGCATTTCCATTGGAAGATGAGGCACGTTACTATGAAGCATTATGGGCATTTCGATATGGTATTCCACTAGGAGTCTTTAAAGAAAGAGAGGGATGTTCAATAAAAGGTAAGTTGTTGGAAGACCTTTACCAGAGTCTGGACACGGAAAAAAATGCTAGAATACTGGCTCGTGAGGTGGGAGTTGATCTTTCTTTCCCCCATTTTGTACTAGACGGGGTTACGAGGGGAAACAGTAAACGTGTGAAGATAAATATTTACATGTGTCAGCGTAACTACGTTAGTAAGTACACTCATTTCAAAAATTATTTAAAAAACCCGAAAATTAATCATTGGGTTTCATTACAGACGTCAAATAAAAAAATCATAAAAAAATTGAGCGAAAATAATATTAAGTTAGCCGAGGGAAAAAAAGGTAAAGTTGTTAGGTTTTGGTCTACTGACATCAAGAAAATTAGTGAATTTGCTGATAAATTAGCTGAGCTGACCGGTGGTTTTATCGAGGGGAAATTTTCCCTAGCCCGCTTAAATAAACAGAGCTTACCTGCGTTAATTATGCCTGCTAGTAATATTCTGCAAGGCCATTATTTGCCGGTAGTCGATGGTTATAAAGTCGTTTATGACGAGATAGTCGACGTTAAAGAAGACACGAAAGAAGAAACTGTTTACGATATTGAGGTTGACAAAACCCACAACTTTGTCGCTGACGGTGTAGTAGTACACAACTCTATTTATCGATTTAGGGGAGCAGCTATCAGCAACGTCCTAGAATTTAGGAAAAATTACAAGCTAGCGAAAGTTGTCACCTTAATTGAAAACTATCGTAGCACCCAGCCAATATTAGATTCTGCTTACAGACTGATCCAGCAGAACAACCCGGATCGCTTGGAAATTAGAGAAAAAATAAATAAAAAACTCTTGGCAGTTAGGAAAGAAAAAGGCGGTGCACCAAAGGAAGTTTTCGCAGAAACTTTAGGTGAAGAAGCCGATCTAGTCGCGAATGAAATTGAAAACCTGGTCGGAAAGAGGAATCAAAAAAGCCTCCAATACAAAGATATTGCGATTTTGGTGAGAGCTAATTCCCAGGCCGACCCATTTCTGCGAGCCCTAAATATGAAAGGAATCCCGAGTAAATTTGTTGGGTCACAAGGTCTATATGAGAGGCCGGAAATCCGAATTTTAATCGCATTTTTAAATTCCATAGCAAATTTAGAGGACAGTCTTCAGCTTTTTACTTTGGCGACGAGTGAACTTTACGAAATGCCAATGGAGGATGCTATCTCTGCGGCGAGTTTCGCCAAGAGACGGGGTAAAAGCTTGCATTGGGTTTTTTCAAAGATAGACGAATTAAAGGGGGAAATAGAAATAAGTAAAAAAGGAAAAGAAATAATTGAGGGTATTAGGGAGGACTTATCAGCCGCCAGAGAACTTGCCAGAAAAGAAAACGCAGGAAAAGTTTTGTTTGAGTTTTTAAATAAAGTAGGTTACTTGTCAGCCCTTGAGCAAGAGCAAAATGTCGAAGCGGAAATAAAAATTCAATCTATTGCCCGTTTTTTCGATCGGATAAGGGAATTTTTAGATCTCGCAAGCAACAATTCTATTCGCTCTTTCGTCGAATGGTTGGAAGTAATGCGTTCAGTTGGTGACGACCCGCGAACAAGTGAATTCGATCCGGAAATTGACGCTGTTAATGTTATGACGATTCATTCCGCAAAGGGGCTAGAATTTAGGGCTGTATTTTTGGTTAGCCTAGTTTCTGATCAATTCCCCTCACGGCAGAGAAGCGAGGCTATCCCCCTGCCCGATCCGCTGATTAAAGAAACACTGCCATCTGGCGATTTCCATACGCAGGAAGAGCGGCGGCTTTTTTATGTTGGTGCAACAAGAGCCCAAGACAATCTTTACTTTACTTGGTCACGGGATATGGGAGGGAAAAGAATAAAAAAAGTTTCCCCATTTGTTTTAGAAGCTTTGGATAAAACTATTTCGGAAAACCTGGTTAGCAAATTATCTCCAATGCAAAGAATCTCTTTATTCGAATCAAACGGCGATGAGCTGGTTGTTACTAAAACAGAGCCAAAAATAATTAAACTTTCCCAGGCGGCAATCGACGACTATGAAACTTGCGCTTACAAGTATCGTTATGTCCACGTACTACGCTTGCCGATTTTGCGCCATCACACTGTGATTTATGGATCAGCTTTGCACCAAGCAGTTGCGGCCTTTTACAGAAACAAGATGCAAAAACAAAAAATGCCACTAGCGGAATTATTAAATGTTTTTGAAAACTCTTGGATTAGTGAGGGTTTTCTTTCCGCCGAACACGAAGAAAAAAGATTAGCCGCCGGTAAAAAAGTTTTGGAAGAGTTTTGGAATAGGGAAAAAGATTCCAAAGAGCTGCCGGCTTTTATTGAAAAGGAATTTCGGTTCAGTCTGGGGGAGACAGTAGTTGCTGGAAGATTTGATCGAGTCGATGTAAAAGGCGGGGAAGTAAGAATTATAGATTTCAAAAGTACTGAAAACCGCGATCAAGAGCGACTTGACAGTGACGCAAAAGAAGGCATCCAATTAAAAGTTTATGCCCTGGCGTATTTTAAAAATTATAAAGTAGTTCCAGAGTTTGTTGGGATTTATGATTTGGAAAGCGGACTAGTGGCAGGGTATAAACCAACGAAAGAAATACTTGAAGAGACAGAGAAAGAAATAATAGAAACAGCGCAAAACATAAGAAAAAATTTAAAAGAAGATAAATTCCCCGCAAACCCCAAATATTTCGGCCGCGTTCCAGCCTGCACTTACTGCGCTTATAATTCCATTTGTCCTTTTTCAATAAGCCGCCATTAGGGAGCAAATATAACCTCAAAAGTAACCTCATATACTTGACTATAGGTCATAAATATGCTACAATTACATACCTAGTAGCTAGAAACCTGGTCTCCTTCGACAGGCTTGGGATGATCTTAAAGGGAGGTGAATAATAATACTTTATCCTGAGTCTATTGAATGACGGCCAGATTTTTGGCTATTAAGCTAAAAACGGACTGCTCCACCCCGACCAAGCGTGGAGTTTAAAAGAAGAAGGAGTCGAAGAAATGGAACCGAGATGTATAGAGATCGCCATCGTTATGGGAGCAGTGCCGAGTGGCGACTACCAGCTAGCCAAGAAGGCTCGTGATGAGGGCCACCTAGAAGAGGCGCTGCGGTTGGCCTACCAGGCAGCAACAGTTGGTCTAGTAGGTATCTTCCGGGGCCGGACTCACCATGAGCTCTTCTTGGCAGAGAGGGGCGAAGCGGACTGGACAATCGAGGAGTTGGCGGAGCTCGAGGGCTTTCTCCTTGATGTCCGGAAGTTCCAAGACCAAGCCATGGTTGACCCGAGGGCTGCGTATAAGGAAGCCCTTGATTACTACCTGGCTGGCGGCTTGGACCTTAGCTTCCGGATCGTCGTTCCGGCCAGAGCTCTGATCCGGCAGGTGGAGGAGTTGTTGGAGGAGGTACAAGACCTTCCTTACGACGACTTGCGTAAGGACCTCACCACCCTTCGAAAACAAATCGAAGGGATGGTAAGAGAGCCATCTTCGGCGATTCCAGAAAGCCTCGATCTTATGTACGACCAGCTGTTTGAGCTGAGAGACTGCGCGGCGAGCGTGCGGTTTGCTCTTCAGAAAGCTGCAGATGAAGAGGAGGCGATAAGGTCTCGTCGGAATGCGGATCGAGACAGGAAGATTCAGAAACGGCGGGAAAGAGTTAATTGGCGGACACGCATTGGTCTTGGAGAAGAGTCAAGCGCTGCGTAGTCTAGTCTCTCAGTCAGAAACCTTTAGCTCGGAAAGTGTAACTAGAGGGGAGTGCGTCCGAGAAAACTGGAAGCAATTCTGGTTGGCGCTCCTCTCATCACACCCAAAAAGGGTGTATTTTTGTTTCAAGTTTTTAGAAAAAACGGGTTGGTAGAAATAAAAGCTTGGCCCAAAGTTTGTAATATTTGACGAAAGACCCAAGATAAACAACCTCTCTCCCACCAAAACCTTTTTTGAAAAGCGTGAAGCCACCCCATTTTTTTGTTGATGGAAAACGTGGATCTCTAACTCCTTCTAAATCAAAAGTCCCAACGCCTTTTTTCTTCAAAAACTTCATTGACTCCCAAAGCAATAAATATGGTGCCATTACTTCACGATGAATATTTAGCGAAGCCGCGTGGTAGTAAAGAGCCATTTTGTTGTTAGTTAACAGTATAGTGGAGGCGATGGGCTGGTTTTGATAAAAGGCGGTTAAAATAAAGCCAGAGTTTTCTTTTGAGAAAATACCCCAAATTTCTTCAAGTTCCTTTTTTGGTATCCAAAAACCCTTCCTTTTTCCTGTTTCATAAAAAAGCTGTTTAAACTGATTTAAATTGTTTGTTTCCTTGACAGTTACCCCTTTTCTTTCGGCCAAATGTATATTGTACCGGGTGTCTTTATCCATTTCTTTAAGTAAAGTTTCCTCGGGCTTTGTTAAGTCGATTTGAATGGTTGCAGTTGGATTTAGGGCCCAGCGATCTTCGCTAAACCCGGAAGATTTCAGGGAAGACCGCAATTGATCTACCTTTGCGTCGGATCTTTCAACCATCGGTTCTAGTTTAACTATGAAAGCGTTTTTGTTTTTGGCAAATTTGTCGATCTCTTTAAAAGGGATTGGAAGAGGGATGCGGGGGATTTTGATTACACTGCCAAAAAAAGAAATTCTCCTACTGTAAGCAAAATAGTCTTGGCTGAGTTTTTCCGCTTCCCAGCCAAGTTTTTGAAGATAGTTGCTCCAGAGGTTAGTTTGCCTAATATCCACAATCCAAGTTTATTACTTCAGGACATAAACGTCCACAAAACGAGAGGACCACCAACCGGTTCTCACATCATCAAAACCAAGATCAATTCTATTTCCTTTTATCGCACCGCCAGTGTCTCCAGCAATCGCCTCTCCGTAGCCTGGAATATAAAGCCTGCTACCCAAAGGAATCACATTCGGGTCGACAGCAACTACTCCATAGCCGGCTTTCAATCCAAGAGCTGTTCGCGTGCTGCAGCCGGGGCAATGGCTATCGTAGGAAGTGGCAAACATTGTTATCTTTTCTTTGAAATTTAGTAATTCTGGAGAGACTGAATAAACAGGCGCTCTGACAATAGGTGCTGGAGGTGCAACCCTGACTAGACCTTGAGATTCTAGCAGATCCGCGTCTGTGATTTTAGCTGCGGCGGCGGAATGGGCGGTTTGGACAATTGTGGGTAGAGAAAAGGGATGAATTTGAGAAAGCCCATTTGCAACGACCGGGGTTATTTGATTACTATAAGCGCTTAAAAAAAGCAGGGAAACCGATAGAAGTATTAACCCCAAAAATTTATCGGAAATTCTCCCAAATAGGAGATAACCAAAGCCAACCACAGCCGAAGGAAAATTTATTTGGGCCTGCCGTTCTTGCCTGCTGGGCAGAATGACAGACAAAGCCTGCCCTTTCATAATCTTAACTTTAATTTTATATCAAAAGAATCTTTTTAGTAAAGTTGACAGGGGTGTTAGAATTCAGAACTTAAATTCGAGTTAGAAGATTTTCCGGAATATCAGCTAAAAATCTAGAAGGTATGCCTTCACTCTGTTGACCAAAATAGAGCCTTCTAGTAGCGTAAGTAAAATAGAGTTGTTCTCTTGCTCTCGTAATACCGACATAGCAGAGTCGGCGTTCTTCTTCCAGCTCGTTTGTGTCCAGCAGGGATCGACTATGGGGAAAAAGACCCTCTTCCATTCCGATCATAAATACTATTGGGAATTCTAGACCCTTCGCGGCGTGTGCCGTCATTAAAGTAACTGCGTCAACCTTTTCTTTGGTTGGTTTTTCCGGACTATACTCTCTTTCTACAAGAGCTATATTTTCCAAAAAATCGACAAGGATTGGGAATTCAGCGGCAACACTACGCAGCTCTTTAACATTTTCTACACGCGCCGCTGCTTCAATACTGCCATCGTCGAGCCATTCCAGATATTTTACTTGCTCTAATACAAGGTCAATTATCTCGATAGTTGGTAAATTTTCACCCATCTTCCGCAAGTTCGAGATAAGATTTTTGAATTCCTCAAGCTTTTCGCCCCCTTGTTTAAAAGTAGCCTGACCAATACCACGAGGGGGAACATTGACCACTCTTTTAAAAGAGAGATTGTCTGCCGAGTTTGCAATTAAACGAAGATACGCTACTATATCCCTAATTTCTCTTCTCTCATAAAACCGGACCCCGCCAACCAAGGTATAAGGAACTCCTTCTCGAAGAAAAACCTCCTCGATTATTCTTGATTGGGCGTTTGTCCGATAAAGAACTGCAAAAGAATGAAAAGAGTAGTTTTGATTGGATGTGATAAGTCGGTTGATTAGTCGACTGACAAAACTTGCTTCCTCAACCTCGTTTCCCGCCTCGTAAATAATAATTGGTTCCCCCTGTCTATTTTCAGTCCAGAGATTCAAAATTGGATGAGTCTTGTTTTGAGAAATAATTGAGCTAGCAGCCGACAAAATTGTTTTGGTACTGCGATAATTTTGTTCAAGATTGAAAACTGTTGCATTCGGAAAATCATTGGAAAAATTTAATATATTGCGAAAATCAGCACCTCGCCAGCCATAAATTGCTTGAGAAGCGTCTCCCACAACAAAAATATTTTTGTGTTGCGAAGAGAGAATTTTTGTTAGCTCGTATTGAGCTCTGTTCGTGTCTTGATACTCATCAACTAAAATGTATTGCCAAAGATTCTGATACTTCTTTAAAATCTCAGGAGACTCTTTAAAGAGAGTAATCACCAGTGCAAGCAAATCTTGAAAGTCCACCGACATATTTTCTTTTAACTTTTTCTGATAGAGAGAATAGATTTTACTGACAACCTCTTCTTGGAAAAAGCCCCGCGCAAAAGAAACATAATCATTTGCACCGACCAACTCATTTTTCGCACTCTCAATCGCGTTGGCCACTGATTGTGGAGAAAAGCGCTTAGGATCAATATTCAGCTCCTTTAGACATTCCTTTACTAGCGTGAGAGATTCGTCCTCATCTAAAATTACAAAGTTTGGAGCGAAACCAAGAAAACTGCCGTCTTTTCGCAAAATTCTGGCACAGATTGAATGGAAAGTACCTGCGGTAGGCAGCGACTCCTTTTTGCTAGAGTTTAGTAAATTTGCTATACGCTCTTTTATTTCGTTTGCGGCTTTGTTGGTAAAAGTAACGGCGAGAATGTTTTCGGGAGCGATCTTTTTCTCGAGGATTAAATAAGCAATACGGTGAGTGATGACTCTAGTCTTTCCGCTACCAGGACCAGAGAGAACAATAGCCGGGCCAGTAAAAAAACTTACAGCATCTCTTTGAGTTTTATTGAGGGAAGATAAAAGATCCACCTAGTTATCTTACCGTAAATTATTTGTGGAAAAAAGCCGAAGGTTTACAGTCCATTTTTTGTGATATACTAAAATTTGTAAGAGGTATTTTATGGCGATTCAACTCCTAGATTTTTATGCCGATTGGTGTGGTCCTTGTATTACTATGAGGCCGATTATGGAAGAGTTGGAAAAAGAAATGGACGGTAAGATCGAGATAAAAAGAGTGAATGTGGACGAAAGCGAAGAAGAATCAGAGAAATATGGTGTAATGAGTATCCCCACTTTTTTGATTATGCAAGACGATAAAGAACTTGATCGTTTTGTAGGTGTGACAAGTAAAGATAATCTAAAGAATAAAATTATCCAACATCTCTAAAGCTTTTAAACCGTGTTACAATGGAGGATGTGAAAACTCTCCAAGATTTACCAGATATTGAGGGCAAAGTTGTTTTACTGCGTGCAGATTTCGATGTCGCTATTGAAGAGGGAAAGATAGAAGATGATACGAGGATCAAAGCGGCAATCCCAACAATTAAGTTTTTATTAGATAAAAAAAGCAAAATAATTCTTTTGTCGCACCTTGGGCGACCACAAGGTGTGGACAAAACCCTTTCACTCAAGCCTATCAAAGAAATACTTGAAACATTAATAGGTCAGAAAGTTAATTTCTTCGACAATTTGGAAGAGAAAAATTTTACTTCTTTAAATATATTGGAAAACCTCCGCTTTTGGCCAGAAGAAGAAGCTAATGATCTCAAATTTGCAAAAAAACTCGCCGGCCTAGGGGAGTTTTACGTAAATGATTCTTTTGCGGTTTGTCATAGAGCCCACGCTTCAATAGTCGGTATACCACAATTTTTACCTTCATTCGCTGGTTTGCGGTTGGAAGAGGAAGTAAAGAAACTAACTCAAATTCTAAAACAGCCCAGGAAACCCCTAATCGCAATAATTGGAGGCGCAAAAATTGAAACCAAACTGCCGGCAATAAAAAATCTGGCCAGAATTGCCGATAAGGTGCTAGTCGGCGGTAGATTAATGGTCGAAATTCAAAAAGAAAACCTAGCACCAAATATAATTGTAGCCTCCGACGATATTGATACAAAAGATATTGGTAAAGAATCAATCGAAAAGTTTTCACAAATAATTTCGGGGGCAGGGGAAATTATTTGGAACGGGCCGCTTGGTCTTTTCGAGCAGGAAAAATACGCCGTTGGGACAAAAGCGATTGCACAAGCAATTATTGATTCCGGTGCGTACGCGGTGGTTGGCGGAGGCGAAACAATTGCCGCCTTAAATAAATTTGGTTTTCTTGATAAAATGGGTTATGTTTCTACCGGCGGTGGAGCAATGCTTGAATTTTTAGCCGGTAAGAAACTTCCCGGTTTAGAAGCACTTGAGGGGAAATAATATGGAAAAGAAACCACTAGTAGTAGCAAACTGGAAAGCCACAAAGACGATTAAAGAGACGATTGATTGGGTAAAAGCCGCAAAGCCAAAGCTGGAAGGACTAAAAGGTGTTGAAGTTGTTATTTGCCCACCCTTTACATCGCTTCCGTTTATTGCCTCACTTTTCAAAGACACGGCTATAAAAGTAGGAGCACAGAATGTGGCGCATTACCCGGAAGGAGCATACACAGGTGAGGTTACAGCCAAAATGTTGGATGGGTTGGCCGACTACTGTCTAGTTGGGCATTCAGAAAGGCGAAAGAATTTTTCTGAAACAAATGAGCAAATAAACCAAAAAGTGGGTTTGTTAAGCGAGTACGGAATAAAAAGTATCGTTTGTATTTCAAATATAGATGAGGTAAATTCACTGGTAACCAATAAAAATAAAATCGAAGCGGTTGCATACGAACCTCTTTTTGCAATTGGCAGCGATAAACCAGATACTCCAGAAAATGCTAGTAAAATGGCCGTCGCAATTAAAAAAATTCTAGGGGAAGAAGTTAAAGTAATCTATGGTGGTAGTGTAGACCCAAGCAATGTAGCTAGTTTCACTAAAGAAGAAAATATCGATGGCGTTTTGCCCGGTAGGGCGAGTTGGCAACCTGAAATATTTTTGAGTTTGCTTGATAGTATCCTCCACAACTAATAGAGGTTTAACCTTATGCGTTACGTTGATTTTGGAAACTTATCAGTGTTGGAAGAACAAAAGAAAAAGAAAAGAAGGAAAAAGCTGATTTTAAGCGGTGCGTTTTTAGTCGGGATAGGTTTGGTTGCTATAATTGGCTATTTTGCCTACGCTTTTTATTGGCCACTTTCGGCTGCTTTAGGACAAATCCTAAAAAACCCAAAGATAGCCCTCTCCTTTTTCCGCAACCCATCGGGAGAAATAAAATCTACTGATGGGAAAACAAATATTTTAATTCTAGGGATTGATAAACGTGATAATGTGCCTTATACATTTTTAGGCCCCAACGGGCAGCAGCAGCACAACGGCTTTTTGTCGGATACGATTATTATCGCTTCCATTGACCAAAAAACTAAAAAGGTGTCAATGGTTTCGGTTCCGAGAGATACTTGGGTCAGTTTGCCCTCGTGGCAGGATTTCCCAGCAAGCCAAGGAAAAATAAATTCTGCCTATTCCCTTGGTGATCTTTACGACTATCCAGGAGGAGGTCTCGCCTTAGCCGAAAACGTTATAAGCGATAAACTTGGGATACCAATCCATTACGGGGTAAGAATTGATTTCGACGGTTTCAGAAAGCTGATTGACACACTTGGAGGTGTGGATATAACGGTTGAGCGAAGTTTTGATGATTACGAATACCCGATCGAGGGCAAAGAAAGTGCAGATTGTTCCGACGGAACATACTCCTGCCGATTTAAACATCTCCATTTTGACGCAGGACTAACTCACATGAACGGAGAGACAGCCTTGGGATATTCCAGATCTCGAGAGGGAACCAATGGGGAAGGAAGCGATTTCGCGCGGGCTAGAAGGCAACAAAAAGTAATCCAAGCTGTTTTCAAAAAAGCAATGTCCCTTAACAATTTTTTGGATCCTATAAAGCTAAATAATATGTCACGTGAGTTTGGTGAAAGCATCGAAAGTAACTTTGATCTAGCTGCCTTGCCGGGAGCAATAAAACTCGCGAAAGGAATTAATATGAATAATGTCCAGACCTTTGTTCTGGATCCTTCGACCCAATTAATGGTGGTTGGGAACCCAGATCAATATGGTGGCGCATACGTTATTATTCCTAAAAATAATAATTGGGGTCCAGTTAAATTAAAAGTAAGAGCGTTCCTTGGACTGCCAAGCCAATAATAAACTAATGGTTTATCTGATTCATGGTCAAAACCAGGTAGATTCCCGCCGATTTTTGATTAGATTAAAAAGCAATTACAAAAATATTGAAATTATTCCCGGTAAGTATCTAAACGAAAAGATTTTTTCGAACAAAATTAAGGGGCACAGTCACCCTCTTTTCGGTGGTAAAACAGCGTTTTTGGTTGAAGAGTTTGATGGTAATTGGGATGTTCTTCCAAAGCAGGAGCTAGAGGAAATTGACATAATCTTGTGGTCCGGGAAAAAACTTGATGTTAAACGAACAGGGGTTAAAAGCTTTTTGTTTGATCAACAAAGAAATTTAACCGCGTTTAAACTAGTTGATGCCGTTCTTTTGAAAGACGAGAGGGAAGCCTTGGTTATTTTAGACGGGCTGCTAAAAAAGAAGGAACCACCTGAAAAAATTATTGGGGCACTTTCTCGTGGATTTAGCTTAATCTACTGCGCCAAGGAAGGCTCTTTAGGCAAAGCTAAAATGCCTTCATTTGCCCTCCAAAGATTAAAAGACCAGGAAAGGTTTTGGAATAGGCTTGAGATAAAAAAAGCTTTTTTAGAACTACTTCGGGCTGACGTTTCGCTGAAAAGCGGACAGGAATCGCCGAGTGCCTTAATAACCGTTGTCAGTAAGCTGTCTTCAAAGTCATTAAATTAACTTTGAGAAGGGGCTATTGTTGCTTTTTCAAATCATTCAAGAGAGCTTTGTCGATTGTAGGATTCAATTCTCTAATTTGTTCAGCTGTCGGTGGGGTAATTGTGCTCTCACTCCGAATCCTAAAAAGCTGGAATGCTCCCCAAGCTAGGAGTGTTATAATTGTTAGTAATAAAATTGTAAGTAAGTTTTTACTCATTTCTGCGTGTTTCCTCCACTAGTGCTAGTAGTTGTTGTTGTGGCGGGCGGTCCAAGAAAATAAGTGTCTATCCCCAGAGACTCCGTAAGGGTCCCAGACGGGCTAGATCGCCCATTCGTAGCTTGCGCCTTTTCAACGTCAATGCTAGTTACATCACTAACCCTGATAAATTTTTCCAGAGAAACCAATAATTGTTCTAAATTTGTAAAACCCCCATCAAGAGTGATTTTATAAGAAATTTTAGTAGCCTGTAGAGAGGCTGTTGTTTTTGCCACTTTCGTTAGCGGGACATTGTTAAATTGAGCATTAGAAATTTTTAGACCAGATTTTGATGATAAATCTTCAACGCTTTTTAAATACGGTGGTAGACTCGATCCAACCGGTAATGCCAAATCCAAAACTCCAAGATCGTTTTTTACTTCATCATAGTTCGTTCGAGCCTGGGATAATGCATCTAGTTTAGCTTCTAATCCTGCTTTTATTACCCGTGCATCAGAAATCTCCTTGTTGATTTCTACAACATGTTTAACGGCAGGGTAAATTATTAATATAAGGACGATTAATAACGCCAGACTAGCTAAAATACCGAAATAGTCCTTTGTTAGACTTTTACTTCCTGCTTGTTGTAATTGTTGCCTATAACTTACCATCTTATCCTTTAAAATTTAGCAGCGTTCACCAAGACTGATGCAGAAAAAGTATAATTATGAATCTGCTCGGTTGGAGACTTTAGCTCACTTATATCAAGACCAACCAGTTTATCTGAGTTTGAAAAAGACAAAACAAGTGTTTGCAATTGTGCCGGGGAGGAAAATTCCCCAGAAAAATCAATTTTACCTTTCTCAAACTTCAAGGAGTTTAAGGTCATCCCCTTTGGAAAAAGAGCGTCAAATTCGCTAATCATTTGATTTGTTTTTGAATGGGAGGTTGTTAGACTACGTATTTCAGAAATTTGTTGCGTTGTAGCTCTAAATTCTCTTTCAAAAGATTTTTGATCATCAACTTGAGCACTTAAGGTTTTTATTTCATCTCGCAGATCATTTTTGTCGGTGGAAAGTTTAATACTTAAACCAAAAACAGCTAGAGCAATTATTTCGGTGATGATTATTAGGTAGCGGCCGGCTGTCGTTATCCAAGTAACGGTTTTCCCAACAGAGCCTGTAGGCTCCTCAGAGGGTAATAAGTTAATATTTGTTTCTTGTATCTGTTTGGCAGCTTTGGGCATTACATTTATTAGTATAGCAAGTTTTTAAATTCCTAGCTAGCCTTTGATTTAGCGGGTACTGCTTTCTTACCCTTCGTTTTTGAGACTACTTTACTTTTCTTGTTGCTATTCAAGAAAGCCGCTAAGCGACCTTTTTTACGATCGGCTCTTTCCTTTGGTATCACGTGCTTTTTTGAAGCTGTGTCCAGTGAAGAGTAAGCCGCGTCGAGCGTTTTATTTGAAGGGTTAGCCTTGAATTGCTTCAGGGCTATTCTTACCTTATCTCTAACCACTTTATTAAAAACTTGTTTTCGCTCATCAGCTCGTAATTTCTTTTTTGCAGATTTTATAACTGGCATACGGGCGATAATAACAGAGTATTTGCACAAATTCAAGTTCCTGCTATTATTAACAATATGGCAGTTGGACAGTTTTTCAAAAACGGTACCGCCATTCTTTTCAAGAGGCAAACCACAATTATTTCGGCAGCCACAATTATGATGCTGCTGGTTCTCGCATCAAGACTACTCGGACTTGTAAGGGATCGTCTTTTGGCTCACTTTTTTACGGTTAATATACTTGATGCATACAATTCGGCTTTTTTCCTACCAGATTTTATCGCTAATATCCTGATTGTAGGTGCCATTTCGGTCGCCTTTATACCAATATTTACCTCGTACTTGAATGCAAGAGAAGAAAAGGAAGGTTGGAAAGTCGCTTCATATGTTCTAAATCTATCGTTTTTGTTTTTTGTTTTGATCTCAGTATTTATTTTTATCTTCGCCAATGTTATTTACCAAGCAACACCCCTACGAGTTGATCCGGGGAAACTAATTTTGACTGCGAATCTGACAAGAATCATCTTATTTGGGGAACTTCTTTTAATTTTTGGTAACTTCCTTACTTCAGTTTTGCAAGTCTTCCACCGCTTTATTATTTCGGCTATAGCTCCGGTATTGTATAACCTGGGGATAATCGTTGGGATTTTGTGGCTGCGACCATTTTTCGGTTTGTACGGGGTTGCTATTGGAGTGGTTCTAGGAGGTCTTCTGCATGTATTGGTCCAACTTACTTTAGCTCGAAGTTTGGGTTTTAAATATAATTTTAAGTTTAGTTTAAGAGATCCGGGAGTGCTGCGAATATTGAGACTTTCTTTGCCTAGAGCTGCAAGTATTGCCTTTGCTCAAGCAGAGTGGGGAGTAAGTTTATTTTTGGCACTACTTCTATCTGCTGGTTCTGCTGGTGTATTGGGTTTTGCCCAAGATATTCAAAATTTTCCGATTGGAATTTTCGGTATAACCTTTGCAACAGCGGCATTTCCAACTCTTTCCATGGAATGGTCCAGCGGGAAACTGGAAGATTTTAAAACAACCTTTCTATCTACCTTCCAGCAAATCCTATATTTGACAATTCCAGTTAGTGTGCTCTTTATGGTTTTACGTGTGCCAGTTATTCGTATAATTCTAGGGTCTGGGGTTTTTGATTGGTCTTCTACGGTCGCTACTGCAGTAACTATGTCATACTTCGCGGTTGGAATATTTGCCCAAAGTGGTTTTTTTCTGCTTATTCGGGCATTCTATTCTCTGCATGATGCTTCTACTCCTCTGAAAGTCTCTTTTTGGTCTCTCATTTTCCATACTGCAATAAGTATTGCTGCGGTGGCTATTTTTGGAAGAAGCCAGATTCCCGTTGCCTATTTAGGATTAGCGTTTGCTCTAACAGGAATTTTTAGCTTTGTAATACTTATCTATTTACTTGATAGAAAAGTCGGAGGCTTTGATAGATTTAAGCTTTACTTACCAGCTGCAAAAGTACTTTTCTCATCCATGTTGATGGGTGTATTACTTTATTTACCACTTCACTTAAAAATTGGCAACAAGTATATAATTGATCAAATTATCGACACCACAAGAGCCTTCAACTTATTACTTTTAACCGGGGCAGCCTTTGCCTTTGGGCTTGGAATCTACATATTACTAACATGGTGGCTGCAAAGCGAGGAGCTCAAAACATTCCTGAAGCTTCTACCAGACTTTAAAAAAGTTCAAAAATTCCTCATTTTTGAAGAGAACATCGAGTCTAATGCGTCCAGTCGATAATGAAAAACATTCGCAATTTTTCTATCATTGCCCACATTGATCACGGCAAGTCTACATTAGCTGATAGATTCCTTGAAATTACAGAGACTATACCAAAAGACAAATTGTCCCCGCAGTATTTAGATCAATTAGAACTAGAACGCGAACGAGGGATAACTATAAAACTCGCGCCTGTGACAATGAATTATCATGGAGTTGAATTAAATCTTATCGATACGCCAGGCCATGCAGATTTTTCCTACGAAGTGTCCCGTTCTCTTTCTTGTGTTGAGGGGGTAATACTACTTGTTGATGCAACAAAAGGAATTGAAGCCCAGACACTTAGCCATCTGTTGCTTGCTGAGGAACAACAGTTAAAAATTATTCCAGTTTTGAACAAAATTGATCTTCCTGAAGCCCGTGTTGATGAGGTGAAAAAACAACTTGTTGAAACTCTTGGATTTCGCGAAGAAGAAATTTACAAAGTAAGCGCAAAAACAGGTGAAGGTGTAGAGGAGTTGTTGAATGTTGTAACGGAAAAAATTCCCCCGCCAAAAGAAGACTTAGCGGCGAAACTTCGCGCTCTAATTTTCGACTCTAGCTATGATCCTTTCAAAGGTGTGATTGCCTATATGCGGGTTTTTGAGGGAAAAATAAAAAATGGTGAGCAAATTAAATTTTTAGCAAATGCTGAAAGTACCAAGGCTCAGTCTGTTGGTTACTTCGCTCCAGAGTTAAAAGAAAAGGAAAATTTGGAGGCTGGAGAAATTGGCTGGGTTGCAACTGGTTTTAAAGAAGTTTCTAAAGTGGCGGTTGGGGATACGATCACTTATTTGAATGAAGAAGTCGAAGCCCTGCCAGGATATCGGCAATCAAAACCAATGGTCTTCGCCGGCCTTTTCCCGGTTGAGCGAGATAATTTTCCAAAACTAGAAGAGGCACTCGAAAAATTGAAATTGAATGATGCAAGTTTAACATGGCTTCCGGAAAATTCTCCAGCGTTAGGTTTTGGTGTAAGAGCCGGATTTTTAGGATTGCTTCACATGGAAATTGTTCAGGAAAGACTAGAGCGGGAGTCAGATATCAACTTAATTATTTCTGCGCCAACAGTTCCCTACAAGGTTGTAAAAACAAATGGAGAAGAGGTAATAATTTCCAATCCTCAAGATTTACCGCCGGCAGCGACTACGAAAGAAATAAGCGAACCATGGACAAGAGCAACTATAGTTACTTACCAAAAATACCTCGGAGCAATTACCCAACTACTTCACACTCATAGAGGACAAGTTTCAAATGTTGAATATCTTGGAGACAAGATTAAAATTTCTCTTGAAATCCCGCTAGCTGAAATAATTTCGCGGTTTTACGATCAACTGAAAACTGCTTCATCCGGCTTTGCCAGTTTAGATTATGAATTTTCGGAATATCGGCAAGCCTATTTAGTAAAACTTGAAATTTTAATCGCAAAAGAACCGGTGGATGCACTCTCCCAAATAGTTGTAAAAGAAAAAGCGTTTCGTACTGGAAAACTCCTAATTGAAAAATTGAAAGAAGCAATCCCCCGCCAGCAATTTGAAGTTTCCTTGCAAGCTGCTATTGGCGCTAAAATTATCGCCGCAGAAAAAATCCCGCCTTTTCGAAAAGACGTAATCGCCAAACTTTATGGCGGAGATAGAACCAGAAAAGACAAACTCCTCGAAAAACAAAAGGAGGGAAAAAAGAGAATGAAAATGGTTGGTCGAGTTGAAATTCCCCAAGAGGCATTTTTAGCATCACTCAAGCTTTAATAAATCAAAAAATTGACACAAACTTTTTCTTATCAGATAATTAAGACATGTCCGAAGATACTGCCCAAAACACCACTAAAAAATCTGGAATACATTGGAGATCTTTTTTTGTTGGATTTATCATTGGGTTCATTCTCGGGGCTATTTTGATTGGGGTAGGGCTTTGGTATTTTAATAGATCATGTAAGGGAGAAAGCTCGAAAACCACGACCAAAACTGCCACGTCTTCATCAAAAGTTGCGACCCCCAAATCCGAAAACGTAACTCTTGATAAATTTACTGGTATTTTATACGACAGCGGTTATAGTGAAGAAGTACCGGCAGGACATTCCCACACCTTTACTTTTAGCTACCCTTCCAACTGGACGGTTACAGAGAATGATGCACTAAACCCAAACCACAGCGGCCACTTTTACTCAGTAGCAGGAACTAATTCCTTTACTCTCCAAATATCAGAAATAGCTGGCGGTATTGGTGGGGCTTGTGTAGATACGACTGTGCCGCCCGACCTAGTTATAACTTCAGAAAAGATAACTATCAACAATCAAGCACTTTATATAACAGTTGAGGGAAGTGTGTCTAAAAAAGAGGTTAAAGACGCCTATGTTGATATAGATCCAACGCAAAACTGTATTGAAGGAGTTGTTTTATTAAAAGCTAGCCAGGATATAAATTTTGTAACAAAGATGAATTTTGCGGGGAACGTAAATAAAGACTACTTTCTAAACTCCGCCGAATATAAAGCTGCAAAAGATATTCTCTCCAGTCTCCAAGTTATAAATTAGTTAATTTAGCTAATTTGACAACAAATTTTTCTGATAGGATAATTTAAATATATGACCGAAACTTCTGCCCAACCGACTTTTCAATCAGAGCCCCGCATGAATTGGAAAAGGATTTTGTTAGGAATAATCATGGGTGCGATTGTAGTTGGAGTAATTGCAATCACTTTTTGGTATCTTACTAGACCAAACGAAACGGAAAATTTCTCCATAACTTCTACTAAAACCGCCACATCTTCCGCCAAAACAGCCACAACTTCCGCTAAAAAAGATGAAATAGCTGATTGGAGAACTTATACGAGTATAAAATACGGTTATTCAATAAAATTTCCAGCAAATCTAGGAGATTCAGACGAAATATTTGACAATCCAAGTGCCCCAAGGACCTATTTCGGGAAAAAATTGTTTTTATTCACTATAGAGGTACAAGAAACAGGGCAAAAATTGCAAGACCTAGAAAAAAATCTTAGTAATCCTAAATACGTAAGGATAAATAATTACGATGCCATCTCGTTCAGTGGGCCGGCTAACGGTGTTTTTGAAGACGGCACCAAGTTCGCTTATTTGTTGATAAATAAAGGAAAACTTTATTCAATATACTTTGGCAATACAGCAACTGAGATACAGAAAGACCAAATCCTTTCAACCTTCGAATTCCTTGACTGATTATGGAAACACAAACACAAAAAACAAAACTAAATTGGAAGAACATCCTGATAGGAATAATTATCGGGGTGATTATTGTTGGAGTAATTGGATTTTCTTTTTGGTATTTCACTAGACCAAAAGCACATCCTCAAGAAGAGTCAAATATTGCACTTTGTGATATCAACGCAGATAGAAAATGTGATGTTGCAGATCTTAATTTACTTAATAAAGCTCTGGGGACTAGTCGAGGACAAAAGGGTTATGTTCCTCTTGCCGACTTAAACGCAGACGGTGTTATAAATGACGTTGATAAACAAATGCTTTTAAAACTCTTTGATCAAAATCAGAATGACGAGACCGCAAACGAAAAAATCATCTACTCTTATGGTTATGCACCCCTTAATCCAAAGGACGTTCAAGTCACGACCATAACTGTGGAAAATGGGGAGGTAACAAAGACTGTTGCAGATGGCAGTGGAAATATAAAAAGCAACAATTACTACAGCATAAGTTCAAACCAATTTAACGGAATAGTAGAAGGAATAAAAAAATACAATATTTCCTCAAAAGAAATGGACGTAAACAAAGGTTGTACAGGTGGCAGCACAAGGACTTTACAGATTTTGGAAAATGATGATGAGGAAGTGCTACATGGTGAGGTGTATAGCTGCGGCGGCAAAGACTTTACTAATATAAGCGGGGATTTTGAAAAAATTTTTGCTGAAATTGAGGGTTTAGTGCCATGAAAAACTTTTCAACTTTCAAGTCCCTTTAAAGCGATTTAGTTTCTACTCAATCTTATAAACAAAAATACTCTGGCCTGCACGGAAAATGGGTTTGTAGTGGTCGATCACCCAGGAGTAAGTTTGCTTTTGACTTGAATTGTAAACAATGACCGACGCTGAGAGAGCCAGATATCCTTTGTAATTTGTGTCATTTACACTAATATGTTTTGCTGGAATATCGTAATATTTTGTTGCGAAAAACCCGGTGTAATTGTCAAAAGCAATTGACTGGATATTATGTTCATGGACGTAGTCTGCCAATCTTTTTACATCCTGGCCCCAGTCATAATTGGAGTCGTCCGAGACTTTCCAGCCGTTTGCTGTTCCTCCGAAAGCCACGTTGTAATAACTCAAAAAACTTGGATAAGTGGCAGCGACGGACCAGATTCTTGAAGCAACTACTATTAATAATGCAAAACCTATAATTGCGAAAGAAGTTTGTTTTGAAAAATTTCTAAACGCGAGTCTTGCTAGAGCAACAAAACCACCAGCTCCTAGAATTATCATAAAAGTGTAGATCGGAAGGACATGGCGGACGCCAATATTAAACGATGAAATCATTGCGACCGCTAAATAGGCAGCCGGTGGGACGAAAAGTAAAAGAAGCTGTTTTCTAGAGAGTTCAAATTTTTTGAAAGCAATTGCAACTGTGGAAACTAAAAACAAAACTAGTGTCCAAAGCTGAGTCTTAGCTAAAATCAAAATCGGGAAATAATACCAGCGACCACCAAAGTAACTCTCCCCAAGAAGATATGAGAAGCGTTGGTCATGGGCAAGACCATAGGGAATTAAAATTAAGCCCTTAAAATATTCATAGGGAAAAAATCCAACTAAGCCCCGTTGCCTAAAAGACAAGATTCCGTAGAAAAGAAAAATTATAGCGAAAACCCCAAAGAAAACTGCCAGTAAATGGATTCTTGGCCTGTATTTTTGTGTGCGGTAGAGGATCTCCATAAAGATTAGAACCAGAGGAAACAAAAAAAATGTTGAGTGCTTGCTCAAAAAAGCAAGAGCAAGAGAAACAATCAAAAAAATTAATCTTTTTCTGCTCTGTCTCTCAAAATAAAGATAAAGCGCGTAAATAGAAAGAAGTATAAAACCAGCCGCTGCGAGGTCGGTGTTGACAAGACTGCCGTGGGCTATAATATTTGGCTCTGTGGCGTATAAAAACGTTGCTAAAAGAGCAGCCCCTTTTCCAAAAAGTTTTGTGGTAAACAAAAAAACGACTATCCCAAAAAACACTGTAAGTGAGATCATTGGAATTCTTGTTGAAAATAAAATCGAGTCGGGGTTATTTCCAGAAAACTTTAGGAAATTTCTTGAATAATTAAACATTTTCCCAACATTAAATTCGACATCGTGGCTAGTAAAAATGGGATCTGTTTTGTCAAACTTAATATTTTGGAAAAGCAAAGGAACACTAGCAAGTGATTTAGCAAAAAGGGGATGTTCAGCGTCTATGTAATCAATTCCATATTTCAGCGCAGCGTAACCAGAAAGAATATGCGGCGGCTCATCACTAGTGGGCGAATCGTTTCTGACAGCTTGTAACATCAAAACGCCCATCGAAAGAACGATTAGAAGAGCCGCAAGAGCGAATAAAATATTTTTATACTTAGTAATCACTAATTCAAAAGTATATCATAAGGAAATTAGGCAGACTATTGACAAGTGTTAGCACTCGTGCTAAATTTTTGCTAGCAAATTTAGTTCAAGGCTATGGCTGATTTATCTGAGAGACAAAAAGAACTTCTTAGAGCAGTAGTTGACGAGTATATTGCCACTGCCGAACCAGTAGGTAGTGAATCAATTGTCCAAAAGTATTCCCTTGGCGTCTCCCCAGCGACTGTCCGAAACGAAATGGTTTCTTTGATTGAAAAAGGTTATTTAAAACAGCCGCATACTAGTGCTGGACGAATCCCGTCCCCTCAAGGACTTAAATTCTACATAAACGAATTAATGAAAGAACAGGCAGTTCCAGTCAAGGACGAGGTTTCAATTAAGGAAGACCTTTGGGATTACCGTTTCCACTTGCATCGCCTTCTGAAACAGGCGACAAGAGAACTGGCTGAAAAATCAGGAACGCTAGCTTTGGCTGTTACAGAAGAAGGAGACGTCTTTCATTCAGGGTCGCACATGATGCTTGACATGCCTGAGTTTTTTGATATTGATCTGACAAGAACGGTTTTGATGTTACTAGATCACCAAGATCTTTTGAATCAGATCTTAGAAAAAGCGGTTGGGAATGAGCCAACACATGTTTTAATTGGTAGTGAACTCGGCAATGATTATTTGGAATCATGTGGCTTGATATTTTCACCATTTGGCTCGGGAAAGAAAAATGTTGGAATAATTGGAGTTATTGGACCGGCACGAATGGCTTACTCCCGAGTAATTCCAACTGTCAGGTATTTTGGTGATCTTCTTACAGAGCTTGTGGGTGGTTGGTAACTATGGCTAAAAAAGCGGATAAGAGCACAGAAAGAATACGGGAATTGGAACATCAATTGAAGCGGGCTCTTGCCGATTACGACAATTTACAAAAAAGAATAGAAGCCGACAAAGATCAAATAATAAACTTTTCAAAGATAATAATTCTAACGAAGTTTTTGGCGGTACTAGATACTTTTGAGAAGGCTGAAAAGGAATGCAAAGAGGCAAAACCAGGACTGCGTGAGGGAATAGAGCTGACGCTAGAGCAATTTAAGAAAGTTTTGGAGAGCGAAGGAGTTGAAGAAATTGAAACCGATGGTGAGTTTGACCCGAGATTCCACGAGGCGGTTGACATAGTTAAAGGAGAGACAAACAACAAAATTGTTGAGGTAACCGAAAAAGGTTACAGGCTGGGTGAGCGGATCATTCGTCCAGCAAAGGTGAGAGTGAGCAAAAAGGATCTATAAAATGTTAAGAGTTTTTTCTCTTATTTGGACTTTAATAGTGTCACTTGCAGTTGTAGGTTTAAGCTTTTTTTACATAAGAGGAGACTCTCGAGGATTTCCGTTTTCTTTCGCGAGAGAAATCACAAACGGGGTAAAAGCTAGCTTCCATTTGAACGGATATCTTTTAACTTTTGATATAATATTTTGGTGGTTGATATTTAGTATTCTCTGGTTAGTTTTAAAAAATTACGTATTTGAAAGTTAAGGAGGACAAAAACATGGGAAAAATTATTGGTATAGATTTAGGAACAACAAACTCGGCTGTTGCTGTTGTCGAAGGTGGCCAGCCAAAGGTAATTCACAGTGCTGAAGGTGAAAATATTATTCCTAGCGTCGTCGATCCAGTAAAACACGTTGTCGGCCGGGTGGCAAAGCGCCAACAAGTAGTAAATCCGAAAGATACAATTTTTTCGATTAAAAGACTGATGGGCCGCCGTTTCAAGGACGAGTCAGTCCAATACGACATAAAATGGCTTCCCTACACAATTAAAGAGGGAAAAGATGGAATTGCTGTGGTTGAAGTAGAAGGGAAAGAATATACACCGCAAGAAATTTCCGCAATGATTCTCCAGAAAATAAAAGCAGATGCCGAGAGTTACTTGGGCGAAAAAGTGACAGAAGCAGTGATCACTGTCCCAGCTTACTTTGACGATTCACAGCGACAAGCAACAAAACAAGCCGGAGAAATAGCCGGCCTTGAGGTCAAGCGAATTATTAATGAGCCGACAGCTGCCGCTCTTGCATATGGTTTAGATAAAGAAAAAGTTCACACCATTGCGGTTTACGATCTTGGTGGCGGGACTTTTGACATTACGATTTTGGAAATTGGTGAGGGAGTATTTGAAGTAAAATCAACAGCTGGTGATACCCACCTTGGCGGAGACGACTTTGACCAAAAAGTCCTAAGTTACTTAATCGATGAATTCAAAAAAGAACAGGGAATAGATCTTTCTGGTGATAAACAAGCTTTGCAGAGACTTCGCGATGCAGCAGAAAAAGCAAAGGTCGAGCTTTCCTCAACAGCGGAAGCGGAAATAAATATTCCTTTCATCACCGCTGATTCTTCCGGACCAAAACATCTGGTAATGAAACTCTCTCGCGCGAAACTGGAAAGCTTAACAGGCGATCTGATCGAAAAAAGTTTTGACGCAGTAAAACAAGCACTAAAAGACGCGAAGCTTGAGCCTTCAAAAATAGATGAAATAGTTTTGGTCGGTGGGCAAACAAGAATGCCGGCTGTCCAGGAAAAAGTAAAGAGTTTCTTTGGGAAAGAGGCGCACAAAGGAATAAACCCGGACGAAGTAGTTGCAGTTGGCGCCGCGATTCAGGGAGCAGTGCTCGCTGGAGAAATGAAGGAAATGGTACTGCTCGATGTAACTCCACTTTCTCTTGGAGTCGAAACTTTGGGCGGAGTAATGACGACACTTATTGCCCGAAACACAACTGTCCCAACAGCAAAAACAGACGTCTTCTCTACCGCAGCTGATAATCAAACAAGTGTTGAAATTCATGTTCTTCAAGGCGAGCGGCCAATGGCAGCGGATAATAAATCCCTTGGACGCTTTATCCTTGAAGGAATCCCGCCAGCGCCAAGAGGTATGCCGCAGGTTGAAGTGACATACGATATTGATGCAAACGGGATTCTCAATGTTACTGCAAAAGACAAAGCAACCGGCAAAGAGCAATCAATTAAAATTACTGGATCTACAGGATTGTCAAAAGACGAAATTGACACGATGCAAAAAGAAGCGGAAAGCAATGCTACGGAAGATGCAAAGAGGAAAGAGCTAATTGAAGCACGCAACATTGCTGACTCTCTCGTTTACACAGCTGAGAAATCAATTAAAGATGCAGGCGATAAATTACCAGCGGATGTGAAAACAGAAGTAGAAGAAAAAGTAAAAACTGCGAAAGAAGCAATTGCCAGCGATGATTTGGAAAAAATCAAAAAAGCAACTGATGAACTAGGAGCTTCCCTACAAAAGATTGGCTCTTCAATGTACCAGAATCCTCCAGGTTCCGATAAAACCGAAGCCTCTCCTCAAGAAGAAATCAAAGAGGAAAGTGGCGACGGAGAATCCAAGGATAAGCCGGTCGAAGGCGAAGTTGTAGATGACAAAGATAAGAAAGAATAATTAAAGCTGGTAAATAAAGAAAATACAATCAAAGAGTGTTATTAATTCTTCCAAACTTCCCAAAACTTGAAATTTCTACGCTAAGCAACCACTATTAGCAAATTTTTGCACTCTCTGCTAAAATTAGCTACGACATGCCAGACAAAAAAGATTACTATGACATATTAGGCGTTAGCAAGACAGCTTCCGCCGATGAAATTAAAAAAGCCTACCGTTCCATGGCGAAGAAGCATCATCCAGATGTGGATAAAACTGCTGGGGCGGAAGAGCGGTTTAAAGAAATAAACGAAGCCTACCAGGTTTTATCTGACGCACAAAAACGGGAAGCTTACGACCGCTTTGGTCACGCTGCTTTTCAGGCTGGTGGTGCTCAAGGACAGCCAGGGGGCGGTTTTCAATATCAATGGAGCCCCGGCGTCCAGTACGATTTTGATTTTTCTGGTTTCCGAGATCCGTTTGATATTTTTGAAGAATTTTTTGGTTTCCGCTCACCTTTTGGCAGACAAAATAGGCGAGGCCCTGCGCGCGGACAAGATCTTCATTTTGAAATTACCCTTCCTTTTGAAAACGCCGCTTTTGGGGTAACACGAAATATAGAAATTCCCCGCCGCGAAACTTGTAGCGAGTGTGGCGGCAGCGGTGCAACAAAAGGAACAAAACCTGTTACATGCCCAACTTGTAAAGGCTCCGGCAGAGTGAGCAACCAAACTCAATCTATTTTTGGCGCTTTTATAACTATGTCTCCTTGCCCCGCCTGCAAAGGTGAAGGCCAAATTATCGAAAAGAAATGTCCAAAATGCAAAGGTAATGGAACAGTGCGAGGAATTAAAGAAACCCAGATTAAAATCCCAGCCGGCGTTGACGATGGGGATACTATACGCTTCCAAGGTTTGGGTGAAGCTGGTGAAAAAGGTGGGGAATACGGGGATCTTTATTTGACTATCAGAGTTCTCCCCCACAAATTTTTGAAACGAGCAGGATTCGACGTTTACTGCGAACAGCCAGTTTCTTTTACCCAAGCTGCTTTAGGGGATACCCTAGAAGTGCCGACTTTGGACGGAAAAGTAAATTTGAAAATCCCAGAAGGGATTCAGACTGGAACAGAGCTACGTCTAAAAGAAAAAGGAATCGTTCACGGACAGTCCCGCGGCGACCAGTATGTTCGCGTAAAAGTAGTTACCCCAAAAAATCTCTCCCAAAAGCAAAAAGAAGCCATCAAAGAATTGGAATAAAAAGATTAGGGGCGAGCTTCCGTCGTGACCCGCCGTGACATCACAACTAAGAAGACACGCCCCCAATGACCCACTGATCGTGAAATTATCGGCCGAGGGTAAGGCACGACCAGTCGATCTCTCGGGCGGCGCTGGTGGATGGAGGTCTTCTCATTCCAGCAACATGCCGTTGACGAGTCGGTATGCGCCGAAAGGGAGGAAGACTCCATGTCCAGTACTAACCGACCAACGCCGCCTATAAACCAAAGAGGTGAATGTCTCGCCTCGATGATCAACTAAAACATCAGTTGTTTCTGATGGATTTCTCTGGCTCTCTGGGAGGGACTTGAACCCTCAACACAGTGGTTCACACTTATCTGCTCTACCAATTGAGCTACCAGAGAATTTCTTCCGGTAGTTGTTTTAGCATTTAAATAGGGGCTTGTCAAGATTCTTTTGCTTGACCAAAGAGGGCGTTGGTGCTACTATTGGCGTATAATTTTAGAGACTTACCAAAAGTGGGAATAAAATCCCACTTTTTTGATGATTATTAAGGAGAAATTTATGGCTTTAAGAACAGAATTTGCGGCCGCTCTAAATCAAGCTGCAGCTGAACGCGGTGTTGAACCGGAGGACGTATTGAACATAATTAAAGACGCGATAAAAGCTGCATACCGAAAAGATTACGGGGCGAGCGAAGAACAAGAAATCGATGTAGAACTCGATCCTGAATCTGGTGGAGCGAAGATCTACATTGATAAAAAAGATGTTACTCCCCCTGGTTTTGGTCGAATCGCTGCGCAAACAGCAAAACAAGTTATACTGCAGCGAATCAGGGAAGCAGAAAAAAGTGCAATTTTTTCGGAATATGAGAAAAGAGTCGGTAGTGTCGTAAACGGAATGGTCCAGAGACTAGAAGGGCCAAATCTTGTTGTCGATATTGGAAAAACTGAGGCAATACTCCCCGCAACAGAAAAATCCCCCGGCGAAGATTATCGTCTGACACAAAGGTTGAAATTTTATATAGTCGGAATAAGAGAAGGTGCAAGAGGACAGGAAATAATCGTTTCAAGAGCTCATAAAGGATTGGTTGAAGGGCTTTTTAAGCTTGAAGTTCCGGAAATTGGTAGCGGCGTTGTTGAAATAAAAGGTATAGCTAGAGAAGCGGGAAGTCGTAGTAAAGTCGCAGTTAGCAGCCGACAACCAGGCGTTGATCCCGTCGGAAGCTGCGTCGGACAAAAAGGCGTGCGAGTTCAAGCTGTTATCGCAGAACTTGGGGCTGAAAAAATAGATGTAATCGCTTATAGTGACGAGCCGGCAAAATTTGTTGCTGCTGCACTTTCTCCGGCCAAAGTTGACAAAGTGAGTGTCGACGAAGAAACAAAAACAGCTTATGTCGAAGTACCCGAGGACCAACTCTCTTTAGCAATTGGGAAAGACGGGCAAAATGTCCGCTTATCTGCAAAACTTACTAGTTGGCGAATAGATATTAAAGGCGCGGACAAAATCCAGGAGCCAGAGGAAAAAGAAAAGGCTAAACCCAAGGAGAAAAAGACAGCTAAAAAGACTAGTAAAAAGACAAAGAAGAGAAATGTGAAAAAAGAAAAGAAAGAAAAAAGCGCCTAAAATCCTACCCAATGGAAATTTTTAGAGAAATTTATTTATGGCAAAAAATGAAAAACACGTACCACAAGTTAAGACCAATTCTAGACCGCCGGTTGTGGCGATTCTTGGCCATGTAGACCACGGCAAGACCACCCTTCTTGATTACATTCGAAAAACCCACGTCGCCGAAAAAGAGGAAGGCGGTATTACCCAACATATTGGTGCTTACCAAATAGAAATCAAGGGCAGAAAAATTACTTTTATTGATACACCCGGGCACGAGGCCTTTTCCGCTATGAGAGCTCGTGGTGGGCAAGTTTCGGATATGGCCGTCTTAATAGTGGCAGCGGATGATGGTGTAATGCCACAAACAAAAGAAAGTATCGCCCACATAAAAGCGGCCAATATTCCTTTCATCGTTGCAATAAACAAAATTGATATGCCAGGATCTAATGTTGAAAAGGTAAAAAAACAGCTGTCTCAAGAAGAGGTTTTTGTCGAAGGTTATGGCGGAGACGTAGTGGCAGTACCGATTTCCGCAAAGACCGGTCAGGGAGTAGATGAACTTTTGGAAATGATTAATTTGGTTGCGGACCTTGAAGAATTGAAAAAAGAAGACAACGTACCATTCGAAGGAGTTGTAATCGAATCGCGATTAGACAAATCCCGCGGCCCGATCGCTTCGGTATTAGTGAAAAAAGGAACACTAAAATATGCAGACGCAATTTTTACGGAAATTGCGAGCGGGAAAGTGAAAAGTTTAATTGATTCTGCAGGTAATCGGATTAAAGCTGCTGAAGTAGCTACCCCAGTTGAAGTCTTAGGTTTTACAAAAGTGCCAAAAGTTGGAGAAGTAGTTAAAACTTCAGGAATCGAATATAAAAAAGAACTAACGCAAGAGCAAAAGCAAGTCTTTAGTAAGACAAATCTGCCCCAAATTTCGGAAGACGAAATACGTTTAATAATCAAAACGGATGTAACCGGTTCACTGGAGGCTATCGCAAACTCAATCGAGTCCTTACAAGGGGAAAAACGAAATATCAAAATTTTCTATTCGGAGACAGGGGATATTTCTGAAAGCGATGTTCTTTTAGCCGCTGCAATTAAGGCAATAATTATCGGTTTCAATGTTGGAATTAATCCTTCAGTTGAAAAATTAGCAGGTGAAGAGAAAGTCTTAATAAGAAATTACAAATTGATTTATGAACTTCTAGAGGAATTGAAGGAAGGGGCGGAGGCGTTAAGTGAAAAACAAGTCGAAGAGGAAATATTAGGTCGCGCAGAAGTTATTGCCCTATTTAAAATCGATTCAACCCGTGTAGCTGGGTGTAAAGTAGTTGAGGGAAGAATAAATCATGAGGATACATTGGTTCTGAAGCGGGGCGAGAAACAACTGGGGAGAAGTAAAATAGTTTCAATGAAACATCGTGAAAGTAATATAAATCAAGCCAACATAGATGATGAATTTGGATTGATTCTGGAAAAGGATCTACCATTTGCAAAGGGTGATATAATTTTTTCTACTACTATGAGTTAAGTACTTATGCAAATAAAGGCGGAAAATTTTGCCCTGTTGGGAAACTTAATAAAAAACGCAAAAAATATTCTGATTTTTGTTGGGGAAAATCCAAGTGTGGATTCTCTTGCGGCTGCCATATTTTTGGAAGAAAATTTCTTAGACGAAAATAGAAAGATTCAGATAGTTGCCAAAGGAAATATTCCTGAGACCTTAAATAAATTCACTGAAAAAATTTCTGATAGAGCTTTCACTAAGAAACTGGTTGTGTCATTCAACTGGAAGGATTTGGGTGTAGAGAAGGTTTCGTATAATTTGGAGGGTGAAGACTTCAAGTTCATTATTACCCCAAGGTCTAGAAAAATTGATAGCGAAAAGGTAAAAATTTCTTATCAAGGGCAAGAAGAAGATTTAATAATAGTTTTGGGAATTTGTTCCTTGTCCGAGTTAGAATATTTCTCAAACGATAGCGAAACAAAGCCAATAATTAATATTGATAAAGGGAATAAAAACGAGCTTTTTGGTACTTTGAATTTTGTAAATTCAAAGGCGGATAGTATCTCAGCAGTAGTGGCCACAGTTTTTGAAAAGGCAAATTTGCCGACAAAATCTATCAGTGGCGAGATTCTTGTTTTGGGGATTAAGTCTGCCACCGAAAATTTCAACAATGTTTTTGATCCAGCGACTTTCGAGGCGGCTGCCTTTTGTACCCGATTGAAAGAAAAAACTCAAATGGAAACTAATTTTCAGCCAAAGGAGAACCCAAAGAAGGAAACAAATATACCAGAAGATTGGCTTGCCCCAAAAGTAATACACTCAAAAGAAATTCATAACTAGCTTCCATCTTGAAGCTACATTTGTTATACTGGAATTGAATAAATTATGTCTCTAGAAAAAGAAGAAAAAAAGAAAATTCTGAAAGAATTTGCTCAGCACGAAGGTGATACCGGGAGCCCGGAGGTGCAAATTGCCCTATTGACGGAAAGAATAAAAAGATTGACAGATCACCTAAAAGGCCATAAAGGTGACGTTCACTCTCGGCGAGGATTGCTGCAAATGGTTAATAAAAGGCGTAGAATATTAATGTACTTGACAAGAAAAGATCCTGACCGCTACAAGAATATTGTTGGAAAAGTTGGTCTTCACAAGTAATTTAAAGATGCTTGTTGCACACATATAGTAGAATAGTTAAATCGAGAATCAAGGCAATTTGATAGGGGGAGGAGTGATCTAAGAGCAAACAAGATTGGTCGTAGGTCACGGCTCCCCGTATCTCCTTCCGATTCTCCAGCGAAATTAAATGAATAAAAAGAAATTAATTAAAAAAGAAATAACTTGGGCTGGTAAACAGCTTTCTCTTCAATATGGAAAAATTGCTGAGCAAGCTGATAGTGCTATTTTGGCTCGCTACGGAGATACGATGGTTTTGGCCACTGTGGTTTCTGCACCCCCTCGCGAAGACTTAGATTTTTTCCCACTTAGTGTTGATTACGAAGAAAGATTATATGCGGCTGGTAGGATTTCTACCTCAAGGTTTATAAAAAGAGAAGGGAGACCAACAGAGGAAGCAGTTTTAACCGGTAGATTGGTCGACCGTTCGATTCGCCCTCTTTTTCCAAAGGATTACTCAAATGAAGTGCAGGTGATAGTAACTGTTTTGTCTTACGATCAGGAGAACGATCCTGATATTCCTTCACTACTCGCTACCAGCGCGGTTTTACAAACATCTCCTATTCCGTGGGATGGGGAACTTGTTGGGGTGAGGGTTGGTTTCGGAAATGGCGGTTTTGTTTTGAACCCCACCAAAAACGAAGAATCATTTTCAGACCTTTCTTTAACAGTTTCTCTTAACAAAGATAAAATTGTCATGATCGAATGTGGAGCGAATGAAGTAGCTGAAGACGTTATTCTGGAAGCTATAAAATTCGGCAAGGAACAAGCAAAGCCAGCATTCGAAATGATTAGGGAATTAGTGGCCGAGGTTGGAGCTGAAAAAGTAAAGGTCGAGAAAGAAAAAATCGATGAAAAGCTTGAAGACGAAATCACCGATTTTATTAAAGATAATTTCAAAAAAGACCTTTTTGACCCAGACAAAAGCGGTAAGGAAAGTCTTTTTGAGGATATGAAGGAAGCTTTGTATAGCAAATTTGAAGGGAAAATGACGAAAACTGATATGAGTAAGCTTTTTGACCAAACAGTCAAAAAGATGGTAAGAGAAAATATTATCGAAAAGGAAAAGAGACCAGACAATCGGGCTTTAACAGAAGTGCGGCCAATCGAAATAGAAGTAGGAGTACTACCGCGTACACATGGTTCGGCTATTTTTAGGCGTGGTGATACACAGGTTTTAAGCGTAGTGACTTTAGGATCAACATCATTAGCCCAATTAATTGACGGTATGGAAGGCGAAGAGACAAAGCGTTTTATGCATCACTATACATTCCCTCCGTTTTCTACTGGTGAAGTCCGCCGTTTAGGTTCTCCGGGACGAAGAGAAATTGGGCATGGAGCTTTAGCTGAAAAATCATTATTTCCTTTAATTCCTGAAGGAGATAAATTTCCATACACAATCAGAGTGGTGTCCGAAGTCCTTTCTTCTTCCGGCTCAACATCAATGGCAAGTATTTGCGGTTCAGTTCTGGCTTTGATGGACGCAGGGGTACCGATTTCGGCACCAGTTTCCGGAATTGCCATGGGTTTGATAACCGATGGGGAAAAATACAAGATTTTGACAGATTTGCAAGCACTGGAAGATTTCTATGGAGATATGGATTTCAAAATCGCGGGAACAGAAAAAGGAGTTACCGGGATTCAACTAGATGTAAAAATTGATGGTTTAAATGATAAAATTATTTCAGAGACGTTTTCGAAAGCAAAAGAAGGAAGAGCTTTTATACTTGATCAAATGTTGAAAGCTTTGCCAAAGTCGAGGGAAGATATATCAAAATATGCACCAAAAGTAATGATTATCACTATTCCCCAGAAAAAAATCGGCGAGGTAATTGGTAGCGGTGGTAAAACAATCAACAGGATAATTGATGAAACAGGTGCTGCGATCGATATTGATGATGATGGAACTGTTCACGTAACAAGTACGACAGAGGAAGGGTTGAACAAAGCAGCCGATTGGATAAAGGGGCTGACACACGAAGTTCGTCCTGGCGAAATTTACGAGGGAACGGTAAAGCGAATAATGCCGTTTGGAGCGATGGTTGAAATTTTGCCCGGCAAAGAGGGTTTGGTTCACATTTCTCAATTAGCCCAATACCGAGTAGAAGATATCCACAAAGAAGTAGAAGTCGGGCAGAAATTTAAAGTAAAAGTACTTGAGATAGATCATCAGGGACGTGTTAACCTCACCCGCAAAGAGGTATAAATAGGTTTCTTTAATGGAAAAGAGCGAAAAACTGCAACAGCTCGCAAAACAAATCGAAGTTTGCCATCGTTGCGATTTATACAAAAACGCAAAGTACTCAGTTCCCGGTGAAGGTAATCCAGAGTCCCTAATTGTTTTTATTGGTGAGGCCCCAGGTTTTAATGAGGATGCTCAAGGGCGACCATTTGTCGGTAATGCCGGAAAATATCTAGACAATATACTTGCAAAAGTGGGTTTGGAACGAAAAGATGTTTTTATAACTAATATAGTAAAGCACCGGCCACCGGAAAACAGGGAACCAGCCTTTAGTGAGATTACGTTTTGCAATAGTTGGTTAGAAGAACAATTAAAAACTATCGAACCAAAGATAATTGTTACTTTAGGCAGGATAAGCTTAAATTATTTTTTGCCGGGAGCAAAAATATCAGATGTTCACGGGCATTCATATCGAGTCCAAAACTATGTTGTCCTACCGATGTATCACCCAGCAGCTGCTTTAAGGAGTATACACACGGCAACAGAATTAGAGGACGATTTCCAAAAAAATAGAGATTTATTAGTCAATCCGCTTCTCGGTGAAAAAGTTACAGAGATTTACCAGAGCAGTGGTCAGGCCAGCCTTTTTTAAACAAATATGAGTAACAAATTCAAATTAAATGAAAATAAAAATTATTACGGAAAAGGAAAACTAAGGTTTATTCCGCTTGGGGGCAATGGTCAAGTAACTAAAAATATGTTCATTTACGAGTATGGAAACGATATTATCCTGATTGATTGCGGAATGGGTTTCCCTAGCGAGATGCTTTATGGCGTTGACATGGTTATCCCGGATATTTCTTATCTGACTGATAAACGCCAAAAGATCCGCGCACTTCTAATTACTCACGGCCATGAAGATCATATTGGAGCTATACCTTATATAATCGACAAAATCTCCGTTCCGATTTATGCTACAAAGTTGACAATTGGTTTAATTAAAGCACGGCTTAAAGAAGCTAATAAACTTAACTTTGCGAATTTTATCCAAGTCGAACCGGGTAACCGATATCAAATTGGCGCTTTCTCAGTTGAGCCGTTCCAAGTAAGCCATTCTATTCCCGATTCGGTTGGGTATTATCTAAGCACCCCTCTGGGTAGTTTCGTCCACACGGGAGATTATAAATTTGACTGGAGTCCCATTGACGGAAGAACCACTGACGTTGAGCGGCTAACAGAATATGGGAAAAGAGGGGTACTCGCTTTAATGAGTGATTGCTTAAGAAGCGAGAAGCCAGGGACAACACTATCAGAGGCAGATATCGGAAAAAATTTTGAAGAGGCAATGCGTGAAACGGCTGGTAGAGTTATAATAACAACCTTTTCTTCTAACGTTTCAAGAATACAACAAGGTATTGATGCTAGTCTGAAAAATAATCGAAAAGTGGCAATTGCGGGAAGAAGTATGGAACAAAATGTACAGGTTGCGGTTGATTTAGGATATTTAAAAATTCCTAAGGACATCCTTGTAAGGTTAAACCAAATAGAAAATATCCCAGATAGAAATTTGACTTTGATTGTCGCGGGTAGTCAGGGGCAGCCGGGAAGTACTTTGTCTAGAGTTGCGGGGAGCGAACACAAATTTATAACTATAAAAAAAGGTGATTTAATTATTTTTTCTGCAGATCCAATTCCGGGGAATCAGGACTCGGTTTATGAAATGATTGATAGTCTATCTAAATTAGGAGCAGAAATAAAGTATTCGGATATAACTAGCGATTTCCACGTATCTGGGCACGCGTCACAAAGCGAGCTAATGCTTATGCTTTCGTTGGTTAGACCAAAATATCTAGTCCCGATTTCAGGGATGCACCGACAGATGCAACAGTATGCACTGCTTGCGAGAGGAAACGGTATACCTTCTCAAAATATATTTGTTATCGACGAAGGTGGGGTAATAGAATTTGATGAACACGGCGCAAAAACCTGCGGAGAAATAGAAACTACCAATGTCTTTGTTGACGGTATTGGAGTAGGAGATGTTGGTTCTATAGTTCTTAGGGACAGGAAAACTTTAGCTGAGGAAGGTATTGTTGTTGTAATTATCACAATCCACAAGAAAAATAGCCAATTGTTAGAAGAGCCGGAGATTGTTTCACGAGGCTTCGTTTATATGCGGGAAAGTGAGGATTTAATGAAAGAAGCAGTAAAAGTAGTAAAAAAGAGCCTAGGAAACAATGGAAGAATTAAAAATTGGATGGTTATCCGCGAAAGAGTAACGGAAGACCTTGAAAAATTTCTTTTCCAAAAGACTGCCCGCCGACCAATGGTCCTCCCTGTAATTATCGACGTTTAGATTTTAGACGGCTAGCTTGAACCTCAAGGGAATTACAGATATAATTACCTCACAATGCCCTATCGACGCAGACACTATTCAGGTGGCTTTTCAAAAATCAGGCTAAAGAAAAAGACATTCCAAGCACTAGCGGGATTGATCTTTATTCTGGCTGCAGGACTTATACTGCTGTCCCTTTTCAGTGTTTCTCCTCCAGCAATTCTATTGCACGAGCAAATTGTAAAATACTTCGGATTTATTACACCACTTATTCCAATTGCCCTAACAGTCGCTGGACTATTTCTGTTGAAGGTAAAATTGCCTGTTACTGGAGCGAATAGCGTTGCCGGTCTGTATCTTTTTCTTTTTTCCATCCTCTCTCTAGTCGCAGTTTTTTCTCCCTCAAAAGGAGGAGTCGTCGGCCAATCTATAGCTGAAACTTTAAGTCTGACGCTCTCTAAACCAGGAGCCTTTTTTACATTCTTTATTCTGATGCTTGTTTCGATTGTCGTTTTCTTTAACACCTCCCTAGAAACATTAATAAACGTTCTTGGTCTGGCCGGCTCCGCTACTATTTCATTCCTTAAGGCCGTATTTGCCAGAAAAGAAGGAGAAGAAGGGGAAAAAGAACCAACATTTACGACCAGGGGTTTAGATCAAACAAAGACCGAGAGAGCCGAAGACCTTCCGGATATGAGAGCACCTATAACCAATCTGCCAGGTAGTGAGGATGTTTGGGAATACCCTTCTGTGGATTTATTAACAGACAGTCTCGGTGCAAAAGCAACGCGTGGGGATATAAAACAAAGTGCAGCAGTCATTGAAAAAACATTAGAGTCATTCGGTATTCAAGCTAAGGTTGTCGAAGTAAATATGGGTCCGGCGGTTACGCAATACGCTCTCGAAATTGCTCTTGGAACGAAGCTAACTAAAATTACTTCTTTGGCTAATGATATTGCACTTGCTTTGGCAGCGCCGACGGGAACAGTACGTATAGAGGCGCCAATCCCTGGGAAATCGTTAGTTGGTATTGAGGTGCCAAACTTAACGTTGGAAATAGTTCCGCTCAAAAACGTGTTGACATCTCCTCAAATGCAGAAAGCTAAATCAAAGGTGGAACTTGCTCTTGGGTTGGACGTTTCTGGACAATCGGTAGTGGATGATTTAGCTCGTATGCCTCATATGCTTATAGCAGGTAGTACCGGTTCTGGTAAAAGTGTGGCGATAAATGCATTTATTACCACGATTTTATTCCGAGCCTCGCCCAGTGAAGTAAGATTTATTCTCGTTGACCCGAAAATAGTAGAACTTTCAAACTGGACAGGCATTCCTCATTTGCTAACCCCAGTTATAAATGAGCCGGAAAAAGTACTCTCAGCCCTTCGTTGGGCAATAGGGGAGATGGAAAAAAGATATAAATTATTTGCAGAAATAGGGGCACGTAATATAAATATGTACAACGAAATGAGCGGTTTTCAGGCTTTGTCTTACATAGTTATTATTATCGATGAGCTGGCTGATATTATGCTTTTTGCCCCAGTCGAAGTGGAAGATGCTATTACTAGACTTGCCCAAATGTCCAGAGCTGTTGGAATTCACATGATTTTAGCAACCCAGAGGCCAAGTGTCGATGTTTTAACGGGGTTAATTAAAGCAAATATCCCTTGTAGAGTCTCATTTAATGTTACTAGCCAAATAGATAGCCGGGTAATTCTTGACCAAGTTGGTTCCGAAAAATTACTGGGAAGAGGGGATATGCTTTATGTTCCGCCAGACGCATCTAAACCCTCAAGAATTCAAGGAGTGTTTGTTTCCGAACCAGAAATAAATAGATTAATCGACTTCTTAAAGAAATCCGGAGTAGGACCTCAATATACTGAAGAGGTAACCACAACCCCAATTTCAAAATTGGTCGGCAAGAAAGGGACAGAAGACGAGCTTTTTGAAGATGCGGTCAAAGCAGTCGTTCAGTATGATCGGGCAAGCGCTTCACTTTTGCAGAGGCGTTTGCGAATCGGTTATGCAAGGGCAGCAAGACTTCTGGATGAATTAGAAGCAGCTGGAGTAGTTGGGGTAGCAGACGGCAGCAAGGCTAGAGATGTTTTAATAAAAGATGCTGAGAGAGTAATAGGTGGTAGTGTGAAGGAGGAACCAGAAAAACAAAATTAAAAAAATTGGCAGGTTTTTATGAGGACAGTAGGTGAGATATTAAGCGAGGCCAGAAATAAGAGAAACCTTAGTTACGAGCAGGTTGAAAAAGACACAAAAATTCGCAAGAAAATAATAAAAATCTTGGAAAGCAGTGATTGGAACAGCCTTCCCCCAACCTACACTAAGGGCTTGTTAAAAAATTATTCTAATTACCTTGGGTTAGAGGATAAAAGAATTCTAGCATTTTTCCGTCGAGAATATGATGAAAAAAAATCTCCTTCTGGCATCAAACCAGTGTCAGCTGTAAGAGCGGGATTTCGACTTACCCCAGGTAACCTGACAATTGTTTTATCAGGCTTAGCGACATTGGCAGTGATAGTTTACTTGCTCTTTCAATATCAGTCTTTTACAGCACCCCCGAAGTTAGAAATTCTGGAACCAAGAGACAATGAGAAAACCTCAGCGCTTGAAGTTAACGTCGTTGGCCGTACGTGGAGTGATGCAATTTTGAAAGTTAATGGAGAGGAAGTTCAAGTATCTCCTGGTGGTACTTTTTCAGTGGCAGTCGGCCTTAAGGAAGGTAATAACCTTCTAACTATAACTGCCGCAAATCGGTTTGGGAACTTAAGTAAAATTACTAGAACTGTGGTTGTCGAGTTGCCAAAACAAAGCCAAGGTGCAACAGGTACAAGCGAGAAAAACGTAAAATTAACTCTACAAATTATAAATAAATCTACCTTTGTTACAGTTGAAGGCGACGGTAAGGTTCTATTCGAAGGTTTAATGCTAGCGGGGACCAAAAAAGAATTTGAGTCAAAAGACCAAATCAAAATTACAACCGAAAACGGTGCTACAACAAAAGTAATAATAAACGGGCAAGAATTAATCCTGGGTAAAGATGGTGAGAAAGTGGTAAAGGAGTTCACCCTATAGGGAAAAACAGCTCTTGCTAAGATTAAAAAAAGCTGCTATTGTAGGCCTACTTTAAAATATAACTGCTCAAATGGACACATCAATTTTTCTGCTCGTAATCATATTTTTAGTCGCGGCCGTTTTGATCGCGGTTGGAATATACCTCATTATTGTTCTGAATGATTTTCGTGAAACCCTCCGACGCACCAATAAAATTTTAGCCCATCTCGATTCTATTGCTGAAATTGTAGATGATAAAATAGCTAAGCCAGCCGGTTCCTTTTTTGGGATTTTAGGAGTTGTTAAAGAGGTTACGGACATATTTAAAGATATTAGAAAAAAGGTGCACAAACACGAAAATGGAGAATCGCACGAACAATCATAATGAAGAAGGGGGAATCTATAAGGGATTATTTTTTGGGATCCTCTTTGGTGTTGGATTGGTCTATTTTTTGAATAGCAAGACAGGAAAAGAAATCATTCAGAACGCGAAGGATAAAATTGATGAAGTTCTTTCTGGAGAATTGGTGGAAGGAGAGAATGAAGAAATTGCAGATGATGACGTAACTGAGGCACCAACAGAACAAAGTATGCCTGAAAATCCAGAGGAGCAAAAGGAAAAAAAGGAATCAGAAGAGTTCCCTCCCAGATTTTTCAACAAGAAGGAAGAATAATTTTTTGCAATCCACCCACAGTTCACATATAATTTGAACTAATCCACCTTTACCTAAATAAAATGACAGCAAAAGAGCTTAAAGAAAAGTACTTAAAGTTTTTTGAGAGTAAGGGACACAAAATAATTCCTTCCGCCTCTCTTATACCTTCAACAGAGGTTGAAATTGCAGGTACTCAAAAAGTCTTGTTCACTACAGCCGGTATGCACCCTCTCATTCCGTATTTATTAGGGAAGGAACATGTAGCTGGGAAAAGATTGGTCAATGTCCAGAAATGTTTTAGAACAGATGACATAGGTGAGATCGGAGATTCTTGGCATCTTACTTTCTTCGAAATGTTGGGAAACTGGTCGCTTGGCGATTATTGGAAAAAAGAAGCGATCGAATGGTCTCTTGAGTTTTTAACAAAGGAACTAGGATTGGAAAAAGAAAAAATTTACGTAAGTGTTTTTGGTGGCGACCCTGAAATTCCTGGGGTAGGGGTCGATGAAGAGAGCGTTTTAATCTGGAAAGGTGTTGGAATACCTGAAAGTAAAATTTTCCGTTTGGGGAAGTTGGATAATTGGTGGGGGCCAGTCGGAGAGTCGGGGCCATGCGGTTCGGACGCGGAAATGTTTTATGACACGGGAAAACCGAAACACGGACGGGATTGTAAACCAGGCGATAATTGCGGTAAATATGCGGAAATTTGGAATGATGTTTTCATGGAGTTTAATAAGACCGCTGATGGAAAATATGAACCTCTAAAACAAAAAAATGTAGATACCGGAATGGGAGTTGAGCGAACTGCTGCAGTCTTGCAAGGGAAAGATAATGTTTATGACACGGAGGTTTTTAAACCAGTTATTGATTTAATTGAAAATAAGTCTCGAAATTTTAATTTGAAAGATGCGAGAATTGTCGCAGACCATATTAAAGGGGCTGTTTTTTTGGCAGCTGAAGGTGTTGAACCTTCAAATAAAGATCAAGGGTATATTTTACGGCGGTTGATAAGGAGGGCAACAGCAAAAGCCCGTTATTCTTTGGAAGTTGATTTTCCGCTCAAAGACATAATTGAAATATATGTGGGTATTTATAAAGGTAATTACCCAGATTTGTTGGGAAAAAGTGAAAAGATTAAAGATACGATTGTTAAAGAAATTGACCAATTTAATCGAACACTCAATCTTGGTATTGTAGAGTTTCACAAGATTGCGCAAGGGTCGAATAAGATAATTTCTGGAAGAGATGCGTTTTTTCTTCAAGCAACGCATGGTCTAACAATTGATTTTCTGAAAGATCTTGCGAAAGAAGAAAATTTGGAAATTGATGAAAAGGGATTCGATGAAGAGTTCAAAAAACATCAAGAAATTTCTCGGGCAGGCTTGGAAAAGAAATTTGCTGGTGGGCTGGCAGATCAATCGGAAGCGACGACGAAGGGGCATACAGTAACGCACCTTCTTCATCAAGCACTGAGAACAGTTTTAGGAGACCATGTTCATCAAACAGGAAGCAATATTACACCAGAGAGAATTCGTTTTGACTTTTCCCATGGCGAAAAATTGACGGATGAGGAAATTAAAAAAGTAGAAGAGTTGATTAATCAAAAAATAAAAGAAGATTTACCAGTTACCAAAGAAATTATGAGCCTTGAAGAAGCAAAGAGCAGCGGTGCCATGGGTTTATTTGAAGAAAAATATGGAGATAAAGTTTCAGTTTATTCAGTCGGTTCTTTTTCTAAGGAAGTTTGTGGTGGTCCTCACGTAGAACACACTGGGCAACTTGGGGAATTTAAAATAGTCAAAGAGGAAGCTTTAGGTTCGGGGCAGAGACGTATCCGAGCTGTGTTAGAATAGGATATAATATTTTCAGAGGGTAAACCTGACCATGCCTTTTAAAATCCTTCAAAAAAAACCAAAGGACGAAAACTTTTTTGTTTTGGAGATTGGTTTAGAGAGAGTAACCTGCGCAATCTTCAAAAAGGAAGAAACACAATTTAAGTTAATTGGGGTAGGCAGAAAGAAATTTTCGTCACATGAAGATATTTTCAATTCCAGCTTAGAAGCCTTGGATGCTTTATCCGCAATCGTTCCAGATATTCCTGAAAAAGGTATTTTAGGTGTTTCTGGAAGTTCTCTTCAAACATTAACCACCATCGCCCGATATAATAGGCCTAAAGCCACAAAACCAATAGACCACAAAGAAACAGAGCAGGTTTTGAATCAGATTATTGAAAATCTAGATAAAACAGATAAAAAAATATTCTTTTCAACAATTTCCGGTGCGAAAATCGATGGGGTTTATGTAACAAATCCATTAGGTTTGAAAGGCGAAAACATAGAATTATCTTGTTTTGTCGCTTTTCAAGATGAATCAGAGGTGGAACTTTTAAACCGTCTCGTTAATGAAATCGACATGGATGTGAAAAAAATGATACCGACGAGCTTTGCTATCTGTAAACTATTGCAACAAAAAGAAGTAAAAAATGCCCTACTTTTTAGGGTTGGGTCAGAAAAAAGCGAAATTACGGTTATCGAGGACGGTCATGTTGCCGATATTTCCCCATTTGATTTGGGCGTAAACAGCATTACCTACATACAATTTTCGTGGGAAGCAGCTTTGAAAGATCTGAATAAAGAACATGCCCCATCGCTAATATGGCTATTGGCTGACAGTGCTGAATTAGAGTTGGAAAAGTTAAAGGAGGATCTAAAATCCTACGAGTGGCATTCAAAACTCAATATACCAATAGTCCCAAAGGTAGAAATCGTTTCAAGTATTCATAATTTCTCCGTATCGGATATTAGTCTCTATGCGTTGGTTCAAGAAGAGGTGTCAAATGAAGGCTCTTAAATTTGATGAAACAAGTAACCTGATTGATTGTTTGGAAAGCATAAAAAATGAAGAAGAAACCGAAGTAAAAATTTTTACATCCGGTATCGAATTTCTCAGAAAAAGCTTGAATCGAGAAATCATAAAGTTAGTCGCCAAAACTCATAACAAGGTTGTTAGTTTCGATGACACTCCTAAAACACCGGCCACTCAAAAAGAGCCTTTGCAGGAAAAAACCCTCGCAACAGCGGAAAATTTGGGATTTGTCGAGGGAAAAGATATAGCCGAGCAAGCCAAAGGACCACCTGTTCCTCCGCAGACGCCTATTACAGCCGAGCCAAAGAAGGGTTTTAAGCTGCCTCCATTTAAATTTCCGAAAGGCAAATGGCTTTACATAGCAATAGGAGATCG
>Ga0209777_10000477_pt1 | contig 66247 bp, 66 predicted proteins | sample FrelakmetHBP12HB_FD_187147 | JGI IMG/M metagenome (GOLD analysis project Ga0209777, IMG submission 187147) | Freshwater lake sediment microbial communities from the University of Notre Dame, USA, for methane emissions studies -HBP12 HB (SPAdes)... | ecosystem: Environmental > Aquatic >...
GAAGAGGATCTACTCTACAAACCATGCTCTCTGGCATTAGGTGAAACACAGATTCACTCCTCCCATTTTACCCCGGCCTCCCAGCCGGTAGTTCATAACATTCATTAATCCATAAGAACACAAGGTGACATGACTGACCGCTCTGCTTATTCCTGAATTCTTGTTTTTGGCAATTTTCTTCAGAATGCAACATTTCAAACGAAAATCAGCAATGTGGGGTAAATTAAGGAAGGGAATTTCCCCCCTTGACTATCCATACAGATGAGGGTATGGCTTATACATAGTATTTCCTACCTGGCCTAATTAATCTAACAACGTAACATCTAACCTTTTGGAGTGTAGTATGAGAACGAGCTTCCGAAAGGTACCGATATGAAGCCTCCAAGGAGTTGTTATACCTCTTTGGGGGCGATCATTTGTATTCTTGCCTTAAAAATGGGTTATCCCAATCTAACAAGTAAAGAAAGGAGTCAGTAAAATGCTTTTCATGTCTATTTATACTTACGAACCTGGGAAAAGGAATGAAATAATCAAAAGACGACTGGAAAAAGGTACTGGAGCTGCCGCAGGAGTCAAGGTTATTGGCGAATGGCTTGCTCTCGGCGGACACAGAGGTTTCATCCTATCTGAGGCACAGGATCCCAAAGCTGTCATGGCAACAACCTTGGCGTGGAGCGACCTTCTCAAATTTGAAACCGTTCCAGTAATAGAGGCGGAAGAGGTTATGAAAATGGCAAAAAGTATGAAGTAGGGCACTTGGATTTTGCTCTCTTGATGGAAAGGTTTGGCAGAGTTTTATTTCTGCCAAATATTGATAGCAGGGTCAGAAATGGCCCTGCTATTTTTATTGAACACTTCAAGTCGTAATCATCGGAACAAACTACTCACTGAAGTTGCGGACTCGTAGGTGTTGTCGATAACCGTAACATCCCCTTTTTTCTGTGATCGTCATTGCACATTACCAAAAGAAAGCTACTACACAAACACTTTTCCCCAAAATCACGACTTCAATAAATAATCGGTGACCTATCGGCAGATTCAGGGGAGTGGATAAGTTGTAAGCATTGCGTTCAATCCACCGAGTGTGTTATCTTGAAGACGAGTTAAAATAATGACATTTTACAATGAAATCTGGTATTTTTAAGATAATGCATATTCTCTTAAAAATACCCTTAAATCCTTTAGAATATTGAATGCCTTCAATGGGGTCGGACCAAGTTAAGCATTTGGTATGATGAAGAAACGCATCAATAAATGGCCTGATATTGGCCTTAAACTGCCCATTTTTACCCTGAAAATGTAGTGTTAAGAAAACGAACCTATGCCACGGGCGAGAATCGACATTATCTTCCCGGATAAAGAGGGCATCGAAATGATCACCGAATTGTCCAGAGATTATCCCGGGATAAAGATCATTGCCATGTCAGGGGGAGGAAAGATCGATCCCCAAGGCTATCTTGAAATGGCCAAGCATCTCGGCGCCGGCCGGACACTGGCGAAGCCCTTCAAGCACGCAGATCTTATCGATGCTGTACAGGAACTTTTAAGGGAAAGAATCGGTATGGCCATACGGAAGGAACTGGAGGAATAAGAACCGTCTCCAACAAACATCTGCACGGAGGATGAATTATGAAAGGATGTCTTAAGCTGGGAGGAGATCCTGTTTTAGATCGAGGGAACATAGAACTTTTTAGAAATATTTCAGAAGATGCTGTAATCAAAATTTTAGAAAAATACAAGTTAAAGGAATTCAAGGTTGATTGGCCTCTTATGTCTTGGCCAAAACCTAGATGTAGTGCGTGCGATAACATATTATATTCTGCAGAAACATTTGAGCAACAAATGTGCTGGACCCATATTCATTCAAGTCTGGTTGTGGATGTGGATGAAGAATTGAAAAAAGAAAAAATTTATTTGCTCTGCCGAGAATGTGCTGACAGAATCAATTATGACAGGATCAATTATAAAAAAATCGGCGATTTCATTGCTTGAAATAATGGCTGGTTACTAATTATTTACCCTGACCTAAACTTGATCTACGGGTGCACGGGTGCTCATGAAGAACAGGGCTGATCGAGTGGCGGTTCTGACACTGGCCAGAGCGGTTTAGCACAATGAGTCCTTTGAGAGAGAAGAGAAATTTTGATTTGCCACTCAAGTCCCATTTCTTATTGTGGACTCTTTTTTTCTATTCTACCGTCGATGATCAGGTCGTCGCCAAGTCTTCGGACTTTTCTGTAGGCGAGTCTGAGCGATTCATTTATGTTCTTGATTCCAAGATCGCCGATCGCCTCAATCCCTTTCCCTACGATCTTCGGAGCAATAATTATGATTACTCTATCGGGCAGTTGTTCGACCAACATAGATGTGATGATGTCTGCTCCGCCTTCAACGAGGACAGATGAGATGTTCCTCTTTCCCAGTTCCATAAGAAGTCTCATCAGATCAACACGGCGATCCTTGTCGGTGTCAACCGCCAGCACTTCTATGCCGAGATCCGTAAGCCGGGCGCGTTTTTCGCGGTCCGCATAATTTGTGGTCGCGACGATAGTCCTGGCCTTGTCCTGATCTTTCAGAATCCGTGCATTAAGAGATATACGCAAATGGGAGTCGACAACGACCCTGAGAGGGTTTCTGCCTCTGCTCAGGCGGACAGTCAGTTCCGGATCATCCTTCGACAAGGTGCCCGAACCAACGAGGACAGCATCATGATGACTTCTCAATGCGTGAGCAAACTTGAGTGACTGCTCGGAGCTGATCCACCGGGAATGTCCCGAGGCAGTGGCAATTCTTCCATCGATGCTCTGGGCGAACTTGAGGGTTACGAAGGGAATTCCCGTCCGCATGAATTTAAAAAACCTTTCATTGAGCTCCTTGCACGATTTTTCCAGGACACCCACCGTTGTCTTTATGCCGTGGCGTTTCAAGGCTTCGATGCCTTTGCCTGTGACTATAGGATTGGCATCAGGGGTGCCGATGACTACTCTTGCGGGTTTAGCGCCAATAATACTTTCTATGCAGGGATGCGTTTTCCCGTGATGAGTGCAGGGTTCAAGGTTAATATAGATGGTCGCGCCCTTGATGGGTTCGGTTACTTGATTAATGGCATTGATTTCGGCGTGGTTACCGCCGAATTTCTGATGATACCCCTCTCCGATAATCCGGTCTTTCTTTACAATAACAGCACCTACCATGGGGTTGGGACTTACCCATGCTTCTCCTCTTCGGGCAAGCCTGAGTGCCCGTTTCATATAGAATTCATCAGTCATGATGCGTCTTCCTCCCTGTATTTTCTGCATCTTATATCAAGCCTGCCTGTGATGTAAAGGGTGAATACTAAAAGAATGTTTCTGTTGTTGAGGTGGCTTTAATGTGATATACGAATGCGCAATTATTGGTCTTGCACAGAGGACAGGGGTGATGCCCGTCCTGGCAAAAAGGAGAAGAAATTATGAAAGGTGTTGTCCTGGCGGGAGGTTTGGGCAGTCGCATGTATCCTCTCACAAAGGTTACTAATAAACATCTCCTTCCCGTTTACGATGAACCTATGATTTATTATCCCATAAAGATATTGGTGAATGCCGGTATTGATGACATCATGATTGTTACAGGGGGGAATAATGCCGGCGAATTTCTGAAACTCCTGGGAAACGGGGCTGACTTCGGACTCAAACATCTTAATTATACCTATCAGGAGGGCGAGGGGGGAATTGCGGCAGCCCTGAGCCTTGCGGAGTTTTTTGCCGATGAAGGGAAGATTGCTGTTGTCTTAGGGGATAATATCATTGAGAACAATGTCAGAAAGGCAGTTCAATCTTTTAAAAAGCAGAAAGATGGGGCCCGGATTATGCTGAAAGAGGTGCCTGACCCCAAGAGGTTCGGCGTTCCAGTTTTCGACGGAAACCGCATTATACGTGTTGAAGAAAAACCTGCCGTGCCGAAATCGCAGTACGCCGTCATCGGCATTTATATGTATGACAGGAGAGTTTTTGATTTCATTAAAACTTTGAAGCCGTCACAGAGAGGGGAACTGGAGATTACGGACGTTAATAATTTCTATATTAACGAAGGAAGAATGGAGTGGGATATTCTTGATGGCTGGTGGAGCGATGCGGGGACATTTGAATCCCTGCAATATGCCGGGAATATGGTGGCGAAAACAGGGGCAAACAAAATGTGAGGGCATCGAATATGATCGAAGGTGTCATGATTAAAAAGCTGAAGGTCATACCGGACGAGCGGGGCAGATTGATGGAGATCCTGCGTATAGATGATGAGATGTTTAAAAAGTTCGGTCAGGTGTATATGACGACCGCCTACCCGGGAGTTGTAAAAGGATGGCATTATCATAAGAAGCAGTATGACAATATGGCCGTTGTAAAAGGCATGATGAAAATTGTTCTTTATGACGGCAGACCGGATTCTTCGACATACGGTGAGATAAACGAGTTCTTTGCTGGCGAACATAATCCTGTTCTGATTCATGTTCCGCCCTACGTGTATCACGGATTCAAATGTATTTCTCAGGAAGAAGCCGTGGTGGTCAACACTCCCACAGAGGCATACAATTATACGGATCCCGATGAATTCAGAGTGCATCCCCATGATAATGATATTCCTTATAAGTGGGACCGGAAAGACGGCTGATGCCGGCAATCGTTAGACCGTTCAAGAAAATCATTAGATGATTGCTATTGCGGAAAGTGAAACGACCGAAGGGATAGGGCACATTCTTGCGAAAATTAGACGAAAGATATTGATAAGGGTTTTATGGGCGCATTTCTGGACATCTTTCTCACGTGCGTGGGCGCCGCCGTTGGGAGCTTTCTCAATGTCTTGATATTTCGTATTCCTGAAGGGCAATCAATCGTCCTTCCATCTTCCCATTGCCAGGAATGCGGCCATGCCGTAAGGATTTACGATAATATTCCCATTATCAGTTACCTTATTTTGCGGGGGAAATGCAGGGACTGTCATGAGAAGATTTCTTTGCAATACCCCATCGTAGAAGCTATTACAGCCATTATGTCGCTCCTTCTATTCTTGAAATTTGGTCTCAGTTTCAAATACCTTTTTTCTTTCGTATTCACCTGTGCATTGATCGTCATCACGTTCATTGACCTCCGTCACCAGATAATCCCTGACGTCATCAGTTTGCCGGGGATACCTGTCTTCTTTTTCCTTGCCGTTTTCTTTATGAACCTAACCGTGTGGGAATCGCTCCTGGGGATTCTGATCGGCGGAGGGTGTCTTTTTGCTATTGCTTTCCTATATGAAATCATCACAAAACGAGAGGGCATGGGGGGAGGAGATATCAAGCTGCTTGCCATGCTTGGCGCTTTTTTAGGCTGGAAGTCACTGTTTTTTATCCTATTTGTCAGCTCTTTGCTTGGCGCCGTTGTCGGTGTATCGGCTATGATTATCAAGGGGCAGGACATGAAATATGCAGTGCCTTTCGGCCCATTCCTGTCCATTGCTGCTGTCGCCTACCTCTTTGTGGGTGCGGACGTGATGAATTTTCTGTTCTTTCACTACTGACGTTTTTGTCAAAATTTCTTGACTTCAAAGTAGTATAAATATACCGTACTAAACAGTTAGGACAGCACAAAACAGGGAAGCGAATGGTGTGACTGATAGGGCCTGATTCGTAACCTGCTGCGTTTGGCTTTTGAATCCTGTTATGCAAATAAGAGGTTGGCCATATGGCCAACTTTTTTAGTATGGATAATAATGGTTTCTTGTCCATTCCGACTCCTTGGGTTCGGGAGAATTTTGGAGAGCAGGTATTTTGCGAAAGCAGAAGATGTGAGGTTGAATGAAGCGCAGATTGCAAACATTGTTGGGAAACGCCGTAAAGGCCTGTATTGATAAAAAGTTAATAGAGGCAGAGGCTATTCCCTATATTGAAATCGATATACCGAAGGATGCCGGGCACGGTGACTATGCCTCCAATGTGGCCATGGTACTGGCATCCCGTGCGAAGGGAAAACTGCCGCCCCGCCGGATTGCAGAGATCATCTCAAAACATATCAGCAGCGGTGATGATGTGCTGGCAAGGGTCGAGGTCGCAGGCCCCGGTTTTATGAACTTCTTTATAAGGGAGGATGTATGGTCTACTTTGCTTGCCGATGTCGATAAACTTGGTGATCGGTATGGCGCCTCTGATTACGGCAAAGGGAAGAAAATACATTTAGAATTTGTCAGCGCCAATCCCACTGGGCCTCTTCACATAGGACATGCGAGAGGCGCTGTTGTTGGTGACGTCATTGCGAACATCCTTGAGGCATCAGGGTGTTCGGTTTTTTGCGAGTATTATATTAATGATACGGGCAACCAGATGAACAACCTGGGGAAGTCCGTTCTCTTTCGTTATCTCGAACTTCTGGGCGAGGAGGTAGAGTTTCCTGAAGGCTTCTATCAGGGGGACTATATCAGGGATCTGGCAAAAGAAATAATTGCAAGAGAGGGTGAGGGCTATCGTAACAAAAATCAGGAAGAAACCATCCGCATGTTTACCGATTATGCTGCAAGTGAAATATTAATTGGCATAAAGGATGATTTAAAGGCCTTCGGCGTAGTTTTTGATAATTACTTCAGTGAGAAGGATCTTTACAAGGATGATGGAGTAGCAAAGCTGCTTGCCGAACTTGAGAAGAGAAAATTCATTTACAACGATGGGGAAACCGTCTGGTTCAGGACCACCGCTTTTGGAGATGAGAAAGACAGGGTAGTCATAAGAAAGAGTGGAGAGCCGACCTACTTTGCCGCTGACATAGCCTACCATCAGAATAAGTACGAGCGCGGTTTTGATAAAAATATCGATGTCTGGGGGGCCGATCATCATGGATATATCCCCCGGATGGCTGCCTGTATCGAGGCCCTCGGTCATGAAAAGGATTCGCTGAAGATTGTTCTGGTGCAGCTTGTGAATCTCTTGCGGGATGGGAAGCCTGTCCCCATGTCCACCCGTGCCGGTGAGTTCGTAACCCTGAAGGAAGTCGTGGACGAAGTAGGAAAAGACGCAGCAAGGTATAATTTTCTGATGAGACGCTCGGACAGTCACCTGGATTTCGATCTGGAACTGGCAAAGAGGCAATCAAGCGAGAATCCCGTCTATTATGTGCAGTACGCCCATGCGAGAATTTGCAGCATCATGAGAAATGCCGATGAGCGGGGATACAAAATTCCGGCATATGATGAAGTGGATTTGAGTTTCCTGACTCTTCCTGAGGAGATTAACTTAATTAAGGCAATCACCCGGCTTCCTGAGGTGGTTGAAGGCGCTGCGCTGTCCCTCGAGCCACACCGTTTGACGTTTTACCTTAATGATCTTGCAGCGCTCTTCCATAGCTATTATAACAAGCACAAGGTCATTTCTGATGAAGAAGGCCGGAGCCGCGCGAGGCTTTTCCTGACAAAATCAATTCTGGCCGTGCTCGGCAATGCCTTAAGGATACTGGGAGTTTCAGCACCGGAAAGAATGTGAAGACAGTAGAAGAGCGAAATGACATCCAAGAATGTTCGTGTATTTGAACTGAAACTGGGTAAACGGGCGTTGATTCTATTTATCGTGGGAATGTCCTGTTTGCTTTTTGTTGTTTTTCTCTTCGGTGTGACGGTTGGCAAGAATATTGATACCTACCCGGAAAAGTATTCACACGGTTTTCGGGGCATGATGATGGAAAAGCTTGGCTGGTCGTCGAGCAGGGTGGAGACTGCAGTGTCCGTGGGCGAAACAGCGACAGAAACCGCCAAGGCAGGGGGGGAAGAAATTGTTCCGGAAGAAAAGAAGGCGCCTGTAGCAGCAGCAGCGGCGTCTGACGAAAAGCAGCCTTCAGTTCCTGCCGCCACTCAAACGGAAATAAAGCCGCCTGCCGAGCAGGAGAAATATCAGATACAGGTTGGTTCTTTCAAGGAAAAGGAAAAAGCGGACCAGTTACGTAAAAAACTTACAGGTCTGGGATTTTCCCCCAGAGTTGCAGAAATGCAGGTGCCGAAAAAGGGAAAGTGGATGCGCATAACCCTTGAGGGGTTTGAAAGCCGGGAAGATGCGCAGAAAGCGGCGGATCGTGTGGCAGGAACAATCAAGGGACTCAACTGTGTCGTTCTTAGAATGGGAGCGAAGAATAACTGAAGTTAGCAGATATGTGCCGGTGAGTAATGTTTGAGACGCTGACGGAAAAATTGGAAGATGTATTTAAGAAACTCAAGCGGAGAGGTCGCCTTGATGAAGATAATATTGTCTCCGCCTTGAGAGAGATACGCATGGCCCTTCTTGAGGCGGATGTCAATTTTAAAGTGGTCAAAGACTTTATAGATGACATCAGGTCGAGGGCTGTGGGGCAAGAGGTTCTGGACAGTATCACGCCGGGTCAGCAGGTCGTGAAGATTGTCCATGACAGGCTCGTGGGGCTACTGGGAGGGAAAAGCAGCCAACTGAGACTTTCAAATCGCTTTCCTGCTCCGGTAATGATGGTGGGTCTTCAGGGATGCGGTAAAACTACGACAGCGGTCAAGCTTGCACAGCATCTGGTCAATCAGGGGAAACGGGTATATCTCGTTTCGTCAGACGTATACAGGCCGGCAGCCATAGAGCAGCTGCGGGTCTTAGGTGAGAAGCTTGACGGTGTGGGGATTTATGCTTCCGCAGATATTCACGATCCGGTCAGGATGTGCCTGCAGGCCGTCGATGAGGCAAGGAGCAACGGCTATGAGGTTATTATCATTGATACGGCCGGCCGGCTTCATATAGACAATGAAATGATGGATGAACTGAAAAGGATAAAGGATGCAATTAATCCCTCAGAGATTCTCCTTGTCGCAGATGCCATGACAGGCCAGGATGCTGTGAATGTGGCGGGAAAATTTAATGAACTTCTCGGCATTGATGGCGTGATTATGACCAAGATGGACGGAGATGCGAGGGGCGGCGCAGCGCTCTCGCTCCAGGCTGTCATCGGCAAGCCCATAAAGTTCATCGGTGTCGGTGAAAAAATCGATGCCTTAGAGGTTTGTCATCCCGAACGGCTGGCTTCACGGATCTTAGGTATGGGTGATATCCTGACCTTTGTCGAAAAGGCACAGGCTACAGTCGATGAAAAACAGGCGCGCGAGCTCGAGAAGAAAATCAGGAAGAATGAATTCACCCTTGAAGATTTCCGGGACCAATTGAAACAGATCAAGTCGATGGGGTCTATCGGCGACATTATGGGGATGATTCCCGGATTGGGAAAGCTCAAAGCTCTGGCGCATGCGACACCCGATGAGAAGGAAATGATAAGAACCCTGGCGATAATCGATTCTATGACAAGGAAGGAACGTTCGAATTATCTCTTAATCGATGGTCAGAGGAGAAAAAGGATAGCGAGGGGAAGTGGAACTACAGTCCAGGACGTCAACAGGCTGTTGAAAAATTATGGTGAGATGAGAAAGATTATGAAAAAGCTGACGTCAAAGGATGGGATGAAATCGTTTCGCAGGGGTAATTTACCCTTTTAATTGAATGAAAAATGGATTATAGTAACAATTCTTCCTTTATAATAAAACGTATGTATAACAAATTACAATAATTTTCAGGAGGTGATAGATAACAGGAATGGCAGTTAAGATAAGGTTGGCGCGGCTTGGTGGAAAAGGCAGGCCCTATTACAGGATTGTGGTAGCCGATTCCAAATCTCCGAGGGATGGCAGATTTCTGGAGATCCTGGGAAGTTATAATCCACAAAAAAATCCGGCGGAGGTTGTCCTGAAAAAGGAACGTGTTGTCGATTGGCTTTCAAAAGGAGCCATACCCACTTTGACGGTTTCCCAGTTGTTTGCAAAGAAGGGGATCACGAAGTGAACATAATTGAAACAAATGGGGCCATGTCTTGAACTTCGAAATTGAATGGTTTTGCGGTTGAGGTCTATTGCTAATGGATTTATTGAATAAGTAATCCGTGGAGGTTGTGATGATGAAAGAGTTGATCAAGTACATAGCTCAGTCTTTGGTGGATAGTCCTGATTCGGTGGAAGTATCCGAGGTGCTTGGTGAGCAGACTTCTGTGATCGAACTGAGAGTTGCGAAGGAAGACCTGGGTAAAGTTATCGGTAAGCAGGGAAGAACCGCAAAAGCCATGAGGACCATTTTAAGTGCGGCATCAACGAAGCTTCGCAAGAGGGCCGTCTTAGAAATTATTGAATGAACCCGACTCAGTTCTTTGAAATTGGCAAGATTGTTAAGTCCTGCGGTCTCAGGGGCCGTATGAAAGCGGTGTCTTACCTTGAGTCAAATGACAAGCTTCAAAACCTTGACGAACTCTATATAGGACAAGGAGAAGATAAGAAGGTGCCCTTCAAATTGAAGGGCTTTCGGAGCAGGGGAAAGAGTTTTTTTCTCGAAATAGAAGGCGTCGAAAATCTCCAAAGTGCGAATGCCTTTGTTGGTTGCCTGGTACTGATTCCCGCGGACAAACTGGAAGAATTGCCCGAAGGCGAATATTACTGGCGGGACATGATAGGCCTTAAAGTAGTTACGGAAGAGGGCCGCTTTTTAGGCGTAATTGAGGCTATTTTCCCGACGGGGAGTAATGACGTCTACGTATGCAGCGGGGGAGAAAGAGAGGTTTTGCTGCCAGGCATTGCCGATGTGATACGAAAGATCGATATCAATCGGGGGATGATGGTTGTAAGACTGCTTGAAGGTTTATAGAAGGCCATGATCAGGTTTGATATCCTATCCGTCTTCCCCGAGATGTTTGAATCCCCGCTTAATCACAGTATCTTGAAAAGAGCGCAGGAGAAGGGGATGGCGGAAATCCATCTCCACAACATCCGCGACTATGCCGAGGATAAGCATAGGATGACAGATGACGCCCCTTACGGCGGCGGCGGCGGCATGGTCATGAAGGTGGAACCAATCGACAGGGCTCTGGCGTCAATCGTTCCCTCAAGAGATAATGCCCTGGTAGTTCTCCTGACCCCCCAGGGAGAAACCTTCAACCAGAAAATAGCGGAGGAAATGTCTCGCTATTTTCGCATTGTTCTCGTATGTGGTCACTACGAGGGTGTGGACGAAAGGGTGAGGGACCATCTGGTTGACAGAGAGATTTCGATAGGCGATTTTGTTTTGACGGGCGGGGAGCTTTCGGCTATGATCCTCGTTGACGCTGTTACCCGTCTGATCCCGGGTGTTCTGGGGAATTATGACTCCGCATCTTATGATTCGTTTTCTACCGGTTTGTTGGAGTATCCCCACTATACACGTCCCGGCAGCTACCGGGACTGGCAAGTTCCCGATGTACTGCTGTCAGGTAATCACCGGGAGATTGACATATGGCGGAGGAAGGAATCGCTAAAAAGAACATATTTGAGGCGGCCGGACTTGCTGGAAAAAATAAAGCTATGCGATGAGGACGGAAAAACACTCGAAGACATAAAAAAGAATTGTAAGTGACGCGATATGGAGGAGTTTGCGATATGAATGCTATGGAAATGCTTGAAAAAGAACAGATGAGAGGAGACATTCCCAGTTTCAGGCCCGGCGATACCGTCAGGGTGTTCGTGAGAATTGTGGAAGGACAGAAGCAGAGAATACAGGCCTTTGAAGGCGTTGTCATCCGCAGAAAACGAGGTGATTGCCGGTCCAGTTTCACAGTGAGAAAGGTTTCCTATGGTGTAGGAGTTGAACGGACATTTCCCCTTCATTCACCGGTCATAGATAGAATTGAAGTAGTCACTCGCGGTAAAGTGCGGCGTTCCCGGCTGTACTACTTGCGCGGTCTAAGAGGGAAAAAAGCAAGAATCAAAGAAATGGGAAGAAAATAGCCCTGTATAGAGGATGCCCCACGTCTCGAAATATTTACAGGCAGGGATGTGGGAAGCCCTCCCCGTCTTTGATTTACCCCTCAGAACCTCGTTTGCAAGTTTCTTATCCCGACTATGAATAGTTTCGAACGGCGTGCCCATCAACTTGGTTATAGATCAATAGCTGGCATTGATGAGGTGGGCAGAGGTCCCCTCGCGGGGCCCGTTGTCGCCGCAGCCGTGATACTTCCCCCCGATTACAAAAACAGGGAAATCAAAGATTCCAAGCAGCTAACAGCCAAGAAGAGAGATAGCCTTTCCGAAATCATAAGGCAAGACGCCCTTTCCATTGGCCTCAGTGTTGTCGAGGCTTCGTTTATTGACGAAGTGAACATATTTCAGGCGACACTCCTGGCCATGAAGGAGGCCACATTGAATCTTTCCCTGACGCCTGATTATCTCCTCATTGATGGACCACATCGTATTTTTGTCTCCATACCCCAGGAAACCATTGTCAAAGGCGACACGCGGAGCGTCTCCGTAGCGTCTGCCTCCATCATTGCCAAAGTCACAAGAGACAGGATCATGGAGATCTATGATCGCCAGTTCCCCCAGTATAATTTTTTCAAGAACAAAGGCTATGCTACAGAGGAACATAGAGAAGCGATCAAGAAGCATGGGCATTGCAAGATTCATCGAAGGTCTTTCGTAGTTAAAGACAGGAGCCTCATCCACGCAAATGCCGAAATGGAGTATTGAGAGTTAGGGCTTTGAAAAAGTTCTTCGCCGCTCAAAACATTTTTTCGACAATTCTAAAGCTTGCTTCACTGCAAATTCAAAACTCGCTCTTCGGGCTCAGACAGTTGAATTTGCAGCCGTTACGCTTTGCTAATAATTGTAATCGAAAAAATCTTAATTCGCATTCTCAGAACATTCCTAAAGCTTCTTAATATATCAAAAAAATTCTGTGACACTGGATGTAAATATGAAGGGTTCTGATAGGATACGGACCGGCAAGAAAGGAGAGGATATTGCTGTTGCTTATTTGAGGAGCAGAGGCTACCGGATCGTCGAACGCAATTACAAGTGCCGGTTGGGAGAGATTGACATTGTGGCAAAAGACGGGGATGCGATTGTCTTTGTGGAGGTTAAGAGCAGGAAATCGGAAGAGTTTGGCGATCCCCAGCTTGCCGTGGGATTGAAAAAGCAAAAGAAGATTTCAAAGATTTCCCTCATGTATTTAAAAGAGAAACACATCTATCCCTGCAATGCGAGATTCGACGTCGTGGCGATCAAAATGCTGCCTGACGCGAGCACTGTAGAGCTTATACAAAACGCCTTCGAACTTGCCGGTTAATTCCATCCCATATTTCATTCAATGTATGTCTTGGAATTTGAGACTTTGCCCCTAAAGGTAGGGGGCCACGAGGGCATTTACGTACCGTGCTATGGCGACACAGGAGGTCAAGCCGGGAGATTCAATGCCGATGAGATTTATCAGTCCGGGATATCCTATATCGCGCTCATCTCTAATGATGAAGTCGCGGTAGGCTTCGCCGGGGCCCTGGAGTTTCGGACGGATACCACACATATCCGGATGGAGGTATTCCAGTTTTATCCCAGGCAGGTAATTCCTGATGGATTGATAGAACGATTCCCTTCTCCCTTCATCTATGCTGTATTCGATTTCATCTATGTACTGGCTGTCCGGGCCGAACTTGACACGGTTGCCGAGATCCAGCGTAGCATGGATGCCGAGGCTTTCCGTATTTTCCGGGGGCACGGGATAAACTAGATGATTCAGTCTCGGAGCAGGGGAGGCAGAAAAATAATTTCCCTTGCAGTACAGGAGACGGTATCCGTGCCGTTCGATTTTAATGCCGGCCATAGCGGCGATACTGTCGGAATAAAGACCGGCGCTGTTGATTATGACCCTTGTGTGAAATCGGTATTCTCCCCCGTTTGTTTCCAGTTCGTAGATACCATCTTTGGTATAAATGGCTGTCACTTTCGATCGGAGAGCGACCACGGCGCCGTTCTTTTCGGCATTTATGCAGAAAGAGCGCATCAGGCTATGGCAATCGATGATCCCGGTGGACGGGGAATAGATGGCAGCCTTTGCGCTGACCTCCGGTTCGAGGGTCAATGTTTGCTTCTTCCCCAGCAGGGTGAGATCGGATACGCCATTTCCCTCGGCATGCTTCTTTATGTTTTCGAGTCGTTCACATTCTTCGTCGTTGATAGCGACAATCAGTTTACCTATGCGCTTATGAGGAATGTTTCGTTCCCTGCATAGATCATAGAGGAGGCGGTTTCCCTCTGTACACAAGGAAGCCTTCAGGAAGCCGTGGGGGTAGTAAATGCCAGCGTGTATGACCTCACTGTTGCGACTGCTTGTCTCCTGGCCGAAGCCGTCGTTTTTTTCAATAAGCAATACCCGCTTATACTTTGCAGAAAGCTCTTCTGCAATAGAGAGGCCAACTACTCCGGCGCCGATGACAGTAATATTCAAGGAGTCGATGGGGGTCATTGACATTAAGAATGGGTTAATGCCGGTTTGCCGGTAGGATAGACATTGAAGCCGATATCAAAGCATCGCTTGTGGTCAATGATGTTCCTCCCGTCAAAGATAGAGGCCGGCTTGGTCATGGTGTTGAAGATTTTCTGAAAGTCAAGGTTCCTGTACACGTCCCACTCTGTCAGTATCGCGATAGCGTGGCATCCCTCCGCTGCCTTGTATGGATCTTCTACGAAGCTGACTTTCCCTTCCATGCCTGTCAGGTCCGCCTTTGCGTTTTTCAGTGCTTTCGGGTCGGTGATGATGATCTCCGCCTTCTCCTCCAGCAGCCTTTTGGTGATGTAAATGGCAGGGCTTTCTCGTGTATCACCTGTGTTGGCTTTGAATGCAAAACCGAAAAGGCAGATCCTCTTGCCGGCCAGTGTGTTAAACATGGTGGTTAGCATATTCAGGATGAAGCGCTCCTGCTGATACTGGTTGATTCTGACAACGCTTTCCCAGTAGTCTGCAACTTTATGCAGGCTATAATGTTGGCAGAGATATACTAAGTTGAGGATGTCCTTTTTGAAGCAGGAACCACCGAAGCCGACGCTGGCGCTGAGAAACTTGCTGCCGATCCGGCTGTCCATCCCGACGGCCTTTGATACCTCGGTGATATCGGCGTCTGTCTTTTCGCAGAGGGCCGAAATCGCATTGATCGATGATATTCTCTGCGCCAGAAAAGCGTTCGATACGATTTTGGAGAGTTCACTGCTCCAGATATTGGAAGTGATGATTTTTTCCCGAGGCACCCAGTTGGCATATATTTCCACAAGGGTTTCCCTGGCTGCCAATCCGCTTTTTGTATCCCGGCATCCTATGAGGATGCGATCAGGATTTTCGAGATCCTTCACAGCCGAACCTTCGGCCAGAAATTCAGGGTTGGAAAGGACATCGAAAGAAACAGAGTTTTTCGTATAATTCAGTATTTTTTCCATGGCCAGAGCGGTTTTTACGGGAAGGGTGCTCTTTTCTATGACTATCTTTGATGATTCCGAATACTGGAGGATCTGTCGGGCCGTTTTTTCCCAGTACTGGAGGTCCGCAGCCATGCCTGCGCCCGCTCCGAATGTCTTGGTCGGCGTATTTACACTGACAAAGATGATGTCGTTGTCCCTGATGCCGCCTTCTATATCGGTACTGAAAAAAAGGTTCTTTCCTCGCGTTGCCTTAACTATTTCATCAAGCCCCGGTTCATAAATGGGGAGATCGTCGGAGTTCCATTCCGCAATGCGGATCGGATTGATGTCGACGACTGTGACTCTATACTGGGGACATTTGTATGCTATCATAGCCATTGTTGGACCGCCTACGTACCCGGCGCCGATACACAGGATATTTTTTTTAAATTTCATGGGAGCCTCTAATCTTCAAATTGCTTTGCAAAAATATTCAATTGTCCGTTCAAGACCTTTCTCCAAATTCACATGTGGCTGCCAGCCCAGTATTTTCCTGGCTAACGAAATGTCAGGGTTGCGTTGCATGGGGTCATCCTGGGGCAGGGGCCTATGAACAATCTTCGAGCGGTTTCCTGTCATGCTTATTACAGTCTTCGCTAAATCCATGATTCTGAATTCGTGCGGGTTTCCCAGGTTTACGGGACCGAGGAAACTGTCGTCACTTTCCATCATCCGGATTAGACCATCTACCATATCATCAACATAGCAGAACGATCTGGTCTGAGAACCATCGCCATATACCGTGATATCTTCGCCTTTCAATGCCTGTACCACAAAATTGCTGACTACACGTCCGTCATTCAATGCCATACGTGGACCATAGGTATTGAATATTCTGGCAATCTTCACTTTAACATTGTTCTGGCGGTGGTAATCCATCATGAGGCATTCTGCCGCCCTTTTCCCCTCGTCGTAGCAGCTTCTCGGTCCTATAGGGTTGACCCTTCCCCAGTATCCTTCCTTCTGGGGATGCACGTCGGGGTCTCCGTATACCTCTGAGGTCGATGCCTGGAGAATCTTCGCATTGAGACGCTTTGCCATGCCGAGGGCATTGATAGTCCCCATCACATTGGTCTTAATCGTCTTGATAGGGTTGTACTGGTAGTGCACGGGCGAAGCCGGACAGGCGAGGTTATAGATTTGATCCATCTCGAGGAAAATCGGGTTGATGATGTCGTGTCTGATTAATTCAAAACGAGGGTTTGCAAGGAGATGGATTATATTATCCTTGCTTCCCGTAAAAAAATTATCCAGGCACAGGACCTCGTTGCCCTGCTCGATGAGTTTATCGCAGAGGTGAGAACCTAAGAATCCTGCACCGCCTGTAATCAGTATGCGCTTCATGTCGGTCTATGATGGGGATATTTCAATATCTCCGGTATGTTTGTTCAGAATCCATTTCTCCCGCTCTTCATGGCAGCCTGGAGTTTTTGTTTTGGTGGTTTTTTTTTGTCAGGTCTGGTATTAAACGAAAACCATCTCGATATGTCAATAAGAAAACGTGCTCGGGGCCATTTAAATTGTTCATTGTATCTGATTTAATCTTACTTCCATATGGGCAATAATATCAAAAAAGGCGCGCTTTACGTCGTGGCAACCCCCATTGGGAACCTCGAGGATATAACCCTCCGGGCCATACGGGTGCTCAAGGAAGTTGAGATTATAGCAGCCGAGGATACGAGAAGGACCAGAAAACTGTTGGGGGCTTATCAGATTAGCACCCCCATGACCAGTCTCTACGATCGTATTGAGGATAGGAAGAGCAGCGTTCTGATTTCTAAAATGCATGATGGTATGGATGTGGCAATAGTATCAGATGCCGGAACACCGGGCATATCCGATCCCGGGTATGTTCTTGTCAGTAAGGCTATTGCTGAGGGAATTGAGATTATTCCAGTTCCCGGGGCGTCAGCTGTCGTCACAGCGCTCTGCGTATCCGGTCTACCAACGGATTCTTTTGCTTTTTATGGCTTTTTGCCGTCACGATCCGGCAAAAGAAAGCAGTTTTTATCTACTCTCATGGACGAAGCGAAGACTCTCGTGTTCTATGAATCCCCTAAAAGGCTCATAGAGTCACTTCGCGATATTGGAGAAGTCCTCGGCAACCGGAATGTTGTCGTATTGAGGGAAATGACGAAAGTCTTTGAAGAAATCATGCGGGGAACATTAGGAGAAGTGATCAATCAGCTGCAGGGAAGGGTTGTCAAAGGTGAAGTGACGCTGGTCATAGGGAGGAGGGAAAAGATATCTTCTTCGTTTTCCGATGATGAAATTTTGGCGAAATTTGAAGACTTGTGGAAGAGTTCCGGCTCTTCCCGGCGAGACATCATCGAAAAACTTGCCAAAGAATTGGGAATCCCCAAAAAAAGGGTCTACCGGCTGGTGGCGAACTATATTTGATGTGGATAAAATGGCCCTACTATTTCCTTGAACAGTTCCCGCAGGTATGATAACTCACTAACGTCTAACGTTCTGGCCTATATAAGGCAGCATGATCTTTTTATAAAAAGCCATGAAGTGAGTTAAATAATGCGGGCTTCGTAAAAAGTGTGAGCGATAAGGCGGGCACGTTGGAAGTGCTCGTTAGAGCGCAGCTCATGGAATTTTTATACAGAGTTGCGAAGGCTCAAATGCCGTATGCAAGGTGGGAGTGTATATGGATGCAATATCCAAACATTTGGTTGGGGTGTTACGGGAAGGCAGTAAGGAAAACGTTTCAGATGCGAGAACTGAAGATGTCCTTGTAGATGGTCGTTTATTGAAGCCAGATGACAGGATTCACGACCTCGTTGACGTCATAGATGATAACGCCGGCGCTGAAACCAAACAGGATCGAGAAATCATTGTAATTGATGGTCGGGTATATGAGAGATTATTGAGACCGGGTGATGAAGTTCATGATCTCGTGGACGCTGTTGAAAATGGTTTCAGCGGGTCTCTTGATGATCCGGGACTTAATGATGAAATAATGAAAAGGGTCAGTGAAATTACTGAAAGGATTGCGAAAGAAATAGTTCCTGAGATTGCCGAGAGAGTTATCAGGGAAGAGATTAACAAGTTAAAGAGATGAATCGGCCTTTTCTTATAGCATTACTATTTACGGTTTGGATTTTCAGGGAACCGTCCAGTCATTCTCGGATGAACTGACAAAGGCAGGGCATTTTTCCCTGATAATTGGTCTCATAGATAAGAATTATTTTGAGGTCACCTTCTTGAAATAGAAATGAGGCTGATATGATCCCTTCCGGAGAAAGCCTGATTGCCTTCAGGTGCTTTTTAGGGTGAGGCTTAGATATTGATGGGTAGCTTTAATCGAATTTTTTTGATTATAACCGCATTAATCGTTATGCAGGGCTGCACATGGAAACAACCCTACAGTGTGAATCCCGAATACAGCAAGAAAGGCACAAGACTTATTGCCATATTGCCTGTGAATATGAAATCCGGTGATGCCAGAGTCGGCCAGATGCTGAGGGAAATGGTTCTTAATGAACTTTATTTCAAAGGCTATCCTAAAGTCCCGTTAAAAGGCATAGATGAAAAACTCGCCAAGATATATAAGGGTAATATGGATTTCAAGAGAGAGAATATTCCTCCCAAGGCCATAGGTGATCTGCTCGGTGTCGATGCTGTCCTGTACGCTTATTTAGAAGAGTGCTCCACTGACTTTTCATTTGTTTACGCGACCAGCGGCGTTTCCGTGTTTTTTGAACTGCGGAGTGCAAAGACGGGGGAAACGCTCTGGAGTTACCGCAATAGAATCGTTAAAAGGAATTACGGAATTTCACGGGAACAGCTTGAGATGGACTCGTGCCAGGTCTATGAACCAGCTATGCAGGAAGTCTTAGATAAGGCCTTGCGGACTCTGCCCGATGGTCCTGATACTGCAGGATAAAGCAGCTCTGCAGCCTTTTGAATATAGACAAGGCTTAGGACAAGTTCTGTATGATTTTTCCCAGATATCCGGTTTCGGGGAAATGCATGTTTAATTATGAATAAGGAGACGCAGATGAAGAAAATAATAATTTTTTTGTGCGTATTGTCATTTGTGTTGATTGGTTCTCAAGTGATTGCGGCGAAGAGAATTATGGAGCTGAAAATTGGCAGAGGTGAGGCCAAAGTCAGTATTTTAGAGGGATCTGCTCAGATTCTTCAGGCCGGAAAAAAGACATGGCGTTCGTTGAGCATGGGAGATACTCTCAGAGGCGGTGATGAAGTCAATACGGGACCTAAAGCAAGACTGGAGATCGTCTTGCCAGACTATTCAGCAGTGCGTTTTGCCGGCAACTCCCATTTTAAGGTTCTTCAGGTTGACTCCGGCAGCGATACCGTACCGAGGAACATGAAGTTTCATGTAGCCATTGGAAGGACCTGGGCCAATCTCAGCAAGGCCGTGGGGAAAAAGGGGCAGTTTGAGCTGCGCTCCGAAAATGCCGTAGCCGGTGTCAGGGGCACTATTTATCGCATGAATGTGGAGAAAGACAAGTCGGCCCTGGTAAGGGTATATGACGGAACCGTGCACGTATCGGGCGGCGGTCCGGACATGGAGCCGCCCAAGATGATCGGTCCTCCCAAGAAGATCGCGGGACCCACTTCAATTCCCGGTCCGAAGAAAGTTAAAATGGAGGAATGGGTCGTTATTATTAAATCGATGCAGCAGATCAGCATTGCCGCTGATGGAACGGCGGCAAAACCGCGAGACTTTACTGAAAAGGAAGATCGCGACGAGTGGGTGGATTGGAACAAGGCGAGAGATCAGGAATTGGGATCGGACTAATAGCATAATACATTCCATTGTGCAAACCGGACATAGCAGCCAATGAATTTGCCAAATTTGTTGACACTGGTGAGGATACTTCTTGTGCCCATCACGGTGATCTTTCTCATGCAGGGAGCATTTTCGAAGGCACTCATTTTGTTGGTTGTTTCAGGGATTACAGATGCCCTTGACGGCTTTTTCGCCCGCATATTAAACCAGCAGACAGTGCTCGGTTCATATCTGGATCCGATAGCCGATAAGGCCCTCTTTGCAAGCTGTTTTGTGACTCTGTCTATAAAAGGAGTAATTCCGGGATGGTTCACAGTTATCGTCATCAGCAGGGATTTTATCATCCTTGTTGGCATTGCCATACTGTCAATCATGTCCATCCCGTATGAGATCCGGCCGTCATTCATCGGCAAGCTCACAACAATCCTGCAATTGCTCACTCTGGTGTTTTTCCTCGTCTCCCGTATTCTTCCGGGAACGATCGATTATGTGTGGCTTATGATTTTGCTGTGGGTCACAATAGCGTTCACCATAATTTCCGGGCTGAATTATATGCTCAGGGGGATTAAACTAAATAGTAGCACGGCTTAGATGTGTAGAAGGTATACCTTCAAAAATACGTAAACCGCAATATTTGCTTGACATAACGCAGTTTTACTGTTAAAAATCAGCCCCTTCTTTTGGAGAGCCCTGATGTAGGCACGTAGCTCAGGGGGAGAGCGCCATCCTGACGCGGTGGATGTCCAGGGTTCAAATCCCTGCGTGCCTACCATTTTTATCAGTTAAAAATAAAAACCAAATATGACGATTTAATTGTTGGTGGGGGCATCAGCAGGGGATATGCGGTGATGCCCTTTCTTATAGAAGCATGATTGACAGTATCTCAAAAAGGTTTAAATGTTCAAGCTTTCGGGTTTTGGTCTATGAATGAAATAAGGATTGTATTACCGGATGGTTCTGTCAGTCAGTGTAATCAAGGTACAACGATTAAAGAGATTATTGCATCTTGGAAGAGGGAGATGCTTCCTTCACTGGTTGCGGCGAAGCTGAATAATAAGCCTGTTGATTTAAGCCATCCGATTGAAGAACCCGCCACGATTTTGTTAATCAATATTGAAGCGAAGGAAGGCGTGGAAATTCTGCGCCACAGCATATCGCATGTAATGGCACAGGCGGTAAAGGATTTATTTCAAGGGGTTCAGATCACTATTGGTCCCTCTATCGAAGAGGGCTTTTATTATGATTTCGACTATAGAGAGAACTTTACTCCAGAAGACCTCGCGAAAATTGAAGAGCGCATGCGGGAGATCATAGCCGCTAATCATCCTTTCGTTCGTCAGGAGATGTCGAGAGACGAGGCTGTCTCTCTCTTTAGGGAAAAGGGTGAGACTTATAAAGTCGAACTTCTCAACGAACTGCCTGAGGACGTAAAAACAGTTAGTTTGTACAGTCAAGGGGGGTATGTAGATCTATGTCGCGGACCCCATATCCCATCTACGGGGATGATCAGGGCATTTAAGTTGTTAAATTTGGCGGGGGCATACTGGCGCGGCGACGAGCGAAATAAGATGCTCCAGCGCATATATGGGACAGGCTTTGCGACGGAAAAAGCACTTGCGGAATATCTCCATATTGTTGAGGAGGCAAAGAAGAGAGATCACCGAAAGCTGGGAAGAGAATTAGACCTGTTCCAGATAAATGATGAAGCAGGTCCCGGCCTTATCATCTTTCATCCTAAAGGAGCCAGACTCAGGAACATCATTGAAGACTGGGAGAGGAAAGAGCACCTGAAACGGGGTTACGAAATGGTCATGGGACCCCAGATTCTAAAAGTCGATCTATGGAAAAGATCCGGACATTTCGATCATTATAGAGAAAACATGTATTTCACAGAGGTAGAAAATCAGGTCTATGGCATAAAGCCCATGAACTGCCTCTCACACATGCTGATATATAAATCGAAGATTCGCAGCTACCGTGACTTGCCGCTCCGGTATTTCGAACTCGGTACGGTCCACAGACATGAGAAAACAGGGGTTCTGCACGGCCTCATGAGAGTGCGCCAGTTCACCCAGGATGATGCACATATCCTGTGCACACCGGAGCAATTAAATGGTGAAATCACCGCCATTGCAGATTTCGTAAGCTATGCGATGAAAGTTTTCGGTTTTGACTACGACGTGCAGCTCAGCACGAGGCCGGAAAAATCTATAGGCTCCGATGAGGAATGGGAGATGGCAACGGCGGCATTAGAGAGAGCCCTTAAAATAAACAAGATTGAATATGAGGTTAATGAAGGAGATGGCGCCTTTTATGGGCCCAAGATCGATTTCAAGTTAAAAGATGCCCTGAAGAGAAAGTGGCAATGTGCGACGATTCAGTGCGATTTTACACTTCCGGATCGATTTGATCTCAGCTACATCGGCGCAGACGGAGAAAAGCATCGACCTGTAATGTTGCACAGGGTGATCTTAGGTGCAATAGAGCGGTTCATGGGCGTGTTAATTGAACATTATGCGGGCGCCTTTCCAGTCTGGCTCTCACCGGTTCAGGCAGTTCTGATGACTGTTACGGATAAGCATATTCCTTATGGAGAAAGGGTTTGCATTGAGCTGATCGAAGCGGGAATTCGGGCGGAGAGGGATTTCAGGAATGAGAAACTGGGCTATAAGATCAGAGAAGCACAGATGCAGAAAGTACCCTATATGCTGGTAATCGGTGATCGGGAGATGGAATCGAATAGGGTTTCGCCCCGCGAGCGAAGCGGTAAAGACCTTGGCGCCACCGGCGTTAATGAGTTTATTGAATTGATAAGGGAAAAATCTACGCAGTATCAGTAGATGGCATAAGGAGCTACTTGAACGCGGGAAGTCAGCTGCAAAACAATTGTAAGAGCCGAATGTCCGGGATGCCTAGATTCTTTGACATTAGAATGTATTTAGGATATTGATGTTCGACTTTAATATTATTCAGGAGGTGTCGCATAGCTAAGGATTTGAACATAAATGAAGAGATTAAGGCAACTGACGTCAGATTGATTGATGAAGGCAAACAGCTGGGAATTATGTCTCTGACGGAGGCCCTGCAGGTAGCCGCCAAAGCAGGATTGGACCTGGTTGAGGTCGCTCCTAATTCTTCACCGCCAGTTTGCCGTATTATGGATTACGGAAAATTCAGATACCAGCAAAGCAAGAAACTACAGGTCGCAAAAAAAAGTCAGAGCATCATTCAGGTAAAAGAGATCAGGATAAGACCGAAGACCGATGAACATGACCTGCAGGTAAAGATTAAACATATTAAGAAATTTCTCAGCCAGAACGATAAGGTGAAGATAACCATGATGTTCAGGGGACGTGAAATGGCTTATACCGACCTGGGCAGGAAGATTATGGAGGACGTGCAAAGGGCGCTGGCAGATGTGAGCATTGTTGATCAGCATCCTAAGCTGGAGGGTAGAAATATGATTATGATGGTATCTCCCAAGAAATAGGGTGTTGCAAGGAACTTGATTCTGAATCCGAAATCCTAAGCAATATTAAAATCCGATTGCGAAAAATATTTAATATCACGGCAGTTGTATTTTGACGTTGTTTGGGATTTAGAAATTAGAAGTTAGGATTTTTCGTACAAGAGGGGTGATTTAATGCCAAAGATAAAAACACACAGGGGCGCGGCCAAACGGTTTAGCCTGACAGGAACTGGCAAGGTGAAGAGGAGTAAGGCCTACGGTAGCCACATTCTCACAAAAAAAACGACAAAGAGAAAGAGGAATTTGCGGAAGTCTGCCATTCTTGACAAGAGGGACACCCGTGGAATTAAGAAGTTAATTCCCTATATGTAGGGACTGGAATGCGGCATTCGGATAAAACTTTTTCTTTTGTTGATCGTAGAATCTAATAATTATTTTGATAAGAAGCTTGGAGATAAAGAAATGTCGAGAATAAAGAGAAGTGTAACTGCTAAGAAAAAAAGACGAAAAATCCTGAAAATGGCGAAGGGTTATTTTAATGCGCGGAGCCGTTTGTTGAAGACAGCCACGGAAGCTGTCGAAAGGGCAATGAAGTACGCCTACAGGGACAGAAGAACGCGGAAAAGGGATTTTAGAAAACTGTGGATTGCGAGGATTAATGCCGCTGCACGAATTAATGAAATGTCATATAGCCGGTTAATATGCGGCATGAAAAAAGCAGGTGTGGAAATTGACAGAAAGATTCTGGCCGAGCTTGCCGTTCATGACCCTCGAGGATTCTCTGAGATAGTCAGTATCGCAAAAGGTAAACTGGCGGCATGCTGAAAGAACTTGAGGAGCTTCAAAGGCAGGCAGAATCCGAGTTAGAGAAGTCAAATACCGAAGAGGAGCTCCTCGCAGTAAAAACCAAGTATTTGGGGAGAAAGGGTATTCTAACAAAGCTTCTCCGAGGCTTAGGGAGTATAGAACCGGAAGAGAGGCCACAAGTTGGGAATCGCTGTAATGAAATCAAAACTACGCTAACTGCCGCAATAGAGAATGCTCTCAAAGCTAGAACCGCCCTCAAGAAGGGGGAGGTTCTCCTTCGCGATAGAATCGATGTAACACTCCCAGGCAGAAAAGTTCGTTTTGGCAAGGAACATCCCGTATCCTTGGTTTGTAAGGATATTTGCGATATATTCGCGGGACTCGGGTTCTCAGCAGTCCAAGGCCCGGAAATAGAGCTGGACTACTATAATTTTGAGGCTTTGAATATTCCCAAAGACCATCCTGCAAGGGATATGCAGGATACATTCTACATAGAAGATAACATCGTGCTGCGCACCCATACCTCGCCGGTACAAATAAGAGTTATGGAAAAGCAGCGGCCACCGGTCAGAATTCTTTCACCCGGAAGGGTATATCGACCCGATTCCGACATCTCTCATACTCCCATGTTTCATCAGATTGAAGGTCTTCTGGTTGATAAAGGCATCACCTTCGGCGATTTGAAAGGTGTTCTCACGTTATTTCTTAAACAGATGTTTGGCGGGGACACGGCGCTCAGGTTTCGTCCCAGTTTCTTCCCTTTTACCGAGCCCTCTGCTGAGGTCGATATCAAGTGCGTCATGTGCAGAGGCACTGGTTGTCGAGTCTGTTCTCAGAGCGGCTGGCTCGAAATACTCGGTTCCGGCATGGTTGATCCGGAGGTCTTCAAGAATGTAAATTACGACCCAGAGGAATTTTCCGGCTTCGCTTTCGGCTTGGGTCTCGAACGAATTGCGATGTTGAAGTACGGGATATCGGATATCCGGTTGTTCTTCGAGAATGACTGGAGGTTTCTAGAACAATTCTGATATTCAGGGTCTTAATTATTGAAAGCAAGAACTGCAATTTTTCTTCAAACAATTATGAAAAAAGGTCAAGTTGGATCGAATCACAACTTCGAAGAATGAAATCCTAAACAAGCATGAATGTGGGAGACCACATTATTCAAGCAGTAAGATTTAGAATAGATATTTTAATTTGTTTAGGTTATCCATAATTCGCAGTTAGAATTTAAGATACGCCTCATGAATTTTAAACAATCCCGACTAAGATTTAGGATTTGCATTTATGCTGGTAAGTCTCAGATGGCTTAGAGATTATGTCGATATAATGATTCCGCTTGGAGAACTTGTCGACCGGTTGACAATGGCTGGTCTTGAAGTTGAAGAGATAAAGGAGATCGGTCCTGCATTTACCAATGTAGTTGTCGCAAAGCTCCTTTCTGTAAAGACCCATCCTGAAACAGATAAATATTACTTCTGCGAAGTAGCTGCCGGTGAGGGCACCTATTCTGTGGTCTGTGGTGCGCGTAACATCAAACCTGGCGATATGGTTCCCCTGGCAAAAATCGGAGCAACATTACCGGGCGGCTATACAATCAAGAGTTCCAAAATCAGAGGCGCGGTATCAGAGGGGATGCTCTGTTCCGAGCTAGAACTGGGCATAGGTGACGATGCGTCCGGGATAATGATTCTTCCTCGCGACCTCACTATAGGCCTTGACTTGGCAGAAGCATTAAATCTCAAGGACATGGTCCTCGATATAGGGATTACTCCCAACAGGTCTGACTGTTTAAGCATCATAGGAATTGCGCGCGAAATTGCTGCGATCACAGGGTCCATGCTTAAGTACCCGGATGCTGCCGTTTCCGAAAATGAGCAGGATATAAGAAGTATCACATCAGTTGATATACTTGATCCCGATTTGTGCCCCCGCTATGGCGCCAGAATTATAAATGACGTTACCATAAAACCTTCCCCCCTCTGGATGCGCCAGAGACTTGAAGCAGTAGGCTTGCGTGCGATCAACAATATCGTTGATGTCACCAATTATGTGATGATGGAGTTGGGGCAACCGCTTCATGCATTTGATTTCCGGTTTCTTGAAGAGGGGCGCATTGTGGTCAGAAGATCCCGCGGGGGAGAAACATTCACCTCTCTTGATGAGAAGGAACGCATTCTGGAAACGGATACGCTGTTGATCTGTGATGGCAAGAAGCCCGTAGCTATTGGCGGTATAATGGGCGGTCTTAATTCCGAAGTCAAAGAAGATACTAAAATGATACTTCTGGAAAGCGCTTATTTTACCCCTATCTCCATTAGAAAATCGGCTAAGTCGCTGGGGATGAGTACGGATGCCGCATTCAGATTCGGTCGCGGCATAGATCCTGAAGGTGTGATCAGGGCTCTAAACAGAGCGGCTCAAATTATGGCTGAAATTTCCGGTGGGCGGGTTTGTAGAGGCTACATTGACCGATATCCCCAAAAGGTTGAATCCCCCGGGAATATAGAGCTCCGCAGAGAAAGGCTCAATGGAATACTGGGTACAGACATTGATGCCTCGGAAATCGTTAAAATACTGGAAAGTTTAGAGATGATGATTCGCGCCGAGAAGGACGGCGTCTACCGGGTAACTCCACCCACGTACAGGGTGGATATTGCAAGGGAGATAGATCTTATCGAAGAGGTAGCCAGACTGTACGGCTATGACCGTATTCCTGCGACGTTGCCTCCCGTGTCTGCCACGGCTGTGACGAGGGAGCACCAGCAAATCGTCGTTGATAGAATACGGGACCTCATTAGGGGATCGGGTTACTCCGAGATAATTACGTTCAGTTTTATTTCCCCTGAATCAGCAAAGCGTCTGGGAATCAGGGAGAATGATGATCGCCAGAATATGGTCAAAATAAGGAATCCTCTTACGGAAGATCAATCAGTGATGCGGACGACGCTCGTAAGTAGCTTGCTGGAGACAATGAAAAAAAATGCTCATAGCGGATGTCTTGATCTCAGGATGTTTGAGATCGGCAGGGTTTTTTTTCACCGAAAGGAAGGGGAACTTCCCATTGAGAAGAGCAGGATGGGCTGTCTCATCACAGGCATGTTTTACGATGATCTCTGGTGTTCAAAAATAAATGCAGATTTTTATGACTTAAAAGGCTGTATAGAGAACATATTTGATGGTCTTAAGATTGCGGGTCTGGAATTCAGGTCTGATTACGGGGAAGCCTTCCTCCATCCAGGCAAGTCATGTGGGATATATGTTAAAGACCGGTTTATCGGATTCTTGGGGGAAGTGCATCCGGATACTCTTCTCAAGATGGATTTAAAGAATCGGGCTTATGTAGCTGAAATAGATTTGGATATTGTCTCAAATATGTTTTCAGGCGAAGTGTTGTATAAAGACCTGCCAAGATTTCCATCAGTCGTAAGAGACGTGGCATTCGTAATTGGCCAGGAGATGGAAGCGGATAAAATGCTTAAACTTGCCGTTGAAATGGATAAAGAATTGCTTGAAAAAGTGAGTATTTTTGATGTATATTCCGGCAAGAATATTCCGCAGGGCAAAAAGAGTCTCGGGATAAGGTTTGTATATCGTGCTTCCGACAGGACTCTGACGGATGATGAAGTGAATCAACTGCACGGTGAGATCGTAAGAAAAATTGTTGACTTGACTGGGGCAAGGATAAGAGGAGAAGAAATTTAGGCGTCTGTAAGATTGGGGGAGGTTAAAAATGACAAAGATTGATATTATTCAGGATGTGTATGAAAAGCTGGGATTTTCCAAGAAGGATGCAGCGAAAATTGTTGAGTCGGTTTTCGAGATCATGAAAGACAGCCTTGCTCGCGGTGAGAAGATAAAGATTTCCGGTTTCGGCAACTTTTCTGTAAAGGACAAGAAATCTCGCAGAGGCAGAAATCCGCAGACCGGAAGTGAAATAGAAATATCTGCAAGGAAAGTACTTACCTTTAAGTCAAGTCAAGTGTTGCGCAAAGCGCTGAATAGTTAATTGGATAGATAAGAAAACTCTGATCATCAAGTCCGGATGATTCGGTAAAAAGTCAAGAATCTGTGTTATAACTGGCCACTTTCGAGAGAAGTGCAGGTATCAAGTCACTCGGGTGCCGAGAGATGATCTGATCGGACACGTGCACCGAGGAACTTGCCATGCGGTTGGGGGGGTATTCTGCCCCGGACTTTTGGACTTTTTACAGGGTCATCAATCCTGGGTACTAAACGAATCCATAATAAGAGTGACTCAAAATGACCTTCGCTACATGCGCGTATGGCACTTCGAAGCGCATACGAAAGGTTTCAAGATACGGTTTTCGCTTTTTTTAGGACGTCATGATTTAGGATTTCTCAATGAATGCGTCGATTCCGGACAAGGAATATTTCCGTATCGGAGAGGTTAGCAAAATCCTCGATGTAGACCCGTATGTCGTCAGGTTTTGGGAATCTGAATTCAAATCAATAAAACCAATTCGCACTAAATCATATCAACGTCTATATAGGAGAAAAGATTTAGAGGAACTGCTGATTATTAAGAATCTCCTTTATAGCGATAAGTTTACCATAAGTGGTGCCAAGAAACAATTACTGAAAATGAAAAGGGGCGGAACGCAGCCGGATAGAGATAGCATCCAAGAAAAGTTTGCAGAAATTAGAAAAGGATTATTGCAGATAAGAAAAATGATAAGCTGAAGAGAAAAGGGACAGGCATTTTTTCTCAATGAAAAAAGTTACCTGCCCCACCGTTCTTAATGCTTGGTCGATCTCTTGGATGCCTTGAGCGGATTGATTTTATGCGTGGCTTCTTTGATTTCTCTCTTGACGTGCGATGCTGTCGGACAGTTTCCAGAAAGCCATTTGCTGGAAGGTTCGGGATAGACCTTGCAGTACTGACCGGTCGGGCAATCTATGATTTTGATGCAACCTTCACACTTATCTAATACTGTGTAGCAATTACCCCCATTAAATCCACAACCTTTCTTAGTCATGAAGGCACACTCGGACCCAATCTTGACGGTTTGACAGACCATTGGAATCACCCCCTTTCTTATTTTCTTTGATTTGCTTAATCGCAGATGATGCTAAGTAAATAAAATCTTTTCTTCATAACAAATATAAAACGATATGTCAAGAAAAAAAGTGCACTAAATTAAATTGTCGAATAACGGAATGATAACAGCATGAATGACCTATCGAATGAATTGACTTCATATTGCAATCATGTTAGGCAAACACCTCAAATGGAAATGAATTTGAAAGTGCAAAAAAATAATCATCCGGCTGTTGAGGTTATTTGAGACCGACATGGTAGTGATAAAAACATTCGAGATAAAGAATAAGCTAGGTCTTCACGCAAGGGTTGCAGCTAAGCTCATCAATGTATCGACGCGATTTAAGTCAAAGATATTTTTTGAGAGAGATGGTAAGGTTGCAAATGGAAAGAGTCTCCTGAGTATCTTGACATTGGCCTGTCCTTTGGGAAGTCGACTGACGATAAGAGCAGAGGGGACGGACGCGCGAGAGGCTGTTGAGGACCTTGGCAAATTAATAAAGGATAAATTTGGAGAAGATTGATGGGTGATGATGCAGGGAAAAGAACTTTTGTTCTCAAGGGCATAGGTGTCTCGCCAGGTATAGTGATCGGAAAGGTCCGCCTCTTTGATCGTTTTGATGCCCGGGTTTCCTTCTACAGATTGCGGGAAAAGGACCTCGTATCTGAAGAGGTTAAAAGGTTCAAGGCAGCGCTAAAGGAATCGGAAAAGCAGCTCTTGGAAGTAAAAAATAAACTCCGTGAACTTGCCGGACGTGAGCCCTTATATATCATCGATGTTCACTTATTGATACTAAAAGACAAGATGTTCGTCAATCATACGATTCAGTATATCAAGGACTTGTGTATCAATGCGGAATGGGCCATCAAGATGACCATCGACAGATATCGAGATATCTTTGAAAAGGTGGAAGATGAATATCTCAAGGGACGGATCAGCGATATTCGATACGTCGGTCAGATGATTACAAGAAATCTTGCAGGCGGAAAAAAAGATGTTGTTCCGGATATTGGCGCCAAGGGGATAATCATTGCCGTAGACCTGTCGCCTGCGGATACTGCACAGATGATGATTAATAAAGTCCTGGGATTCGCGACAGATATGGGAGGAAAAACATCTCATACGGCCATTGTGGCAAGGGCGGTTGAAATTCCCGCCGTCGTTGGCTTGGAATCTATAACTAAAATGGTACGGACCAACGATGATATTATTGTCGATGGTTCGGCGGGGCTTGTTGTTGTGAATCCTGATCCGGAAATGATTAAGGTATATGATGATAAGCGGAGACATTTTGAAATAGCCCAGGAAAGTTTTCTGAAATATGCCAAGCTGCCGGCTGTAACGAGAGATAATTATAAAGTAGATATCGGAGGGAATATCGAGTTTATCGAAGAGATTCCCACTGCCATATCCCATGGCGCTGAGGGCATTGGTCTATACAGAACGGAGTTTATCTACATAAACAAAGAACAGCTGCCCACGGAGGAAGAACACTTTTCAAACTACAGAAGCATCGTCGGCGTAGAGGGTTTGAAATGGGCAACCATCAGGACATTTGATCTCGGTGGTGATAAGTTTTACTCCGATCCCAAGTTGGCCAAAGAAATGAATCCTCAATTGGGTCTGCGAGCCATCCGCTTTTGTTTGAAAGAAGTCGATATGTTTAAGGTGCAGTTGCGGGCGATTGCCCGTGCCAGTGCTTTTGGAAAAACGAGGATCATGTTTCCCATGATTTCAGGCATTGAGGAAATACGAGAAGCCAAGAGAATCTTTTTTGAGGTAAAGGATGATCTTATCACCAAAGGCATACCGGTAGGTGATGACATTGAAATTGGCGTCATGATAGAAGTTCCGTCTGCCGTTATTATTGCTGACGAACTGGCAAAAGAAGTGGATTTTTTCAGCATAGGTACGAACGATCTCATTCAATATGCCTTGGCTATTGACAGGATAAACGAAAGGGTAACCTATTTATATGAACCGCTCCACCCTGCCGTTTTAAGACTCATCAAGCAAGTGATTGACGTCGGTCATAAAGCGGGCGTTCGGGTTGCCATGTGCGGGGAAATGGCAGGTGAACCGGCATATATCATGATTCTCTTAGGGCTTGAGATTGACGAGCTGAGTATGAATCCTCTGGCAATACCGAGGGTGAAAAAGGTTATTCAGGAATCAACCCTGGAGGAATCCAAAGCGCTGTTAGAGAAAGTTATGACTTTTTCATCGGCCGCTGTGATTCGAGAATTTGTGTACAATTACATGCGTGAACGTTTCCCGGAAGAATTCCAGACAAATGGCACTTGAGGTTAAGTGGAGAAAAGCACATTCTTGTCGGCTTCGTAGGTATCGAGTAAATTATGCTTCCTGCGGGGCACTCATATTTGAACAATTGGCGGCCGGGAGTTTCATTTATCTAAGAGATCATCATGTCCTTCCTGTCAAAAATTAAAGCGTGGATGGCTGAAGACGGAGATTTCTATGCGGGTCACCTTTACCGGGAGGATAATTTCCCCCTTTTTTGGCTTATCAAGAAGGTGTTATCCAAAGTAGAACTCGCCGATGAGTATGTCGAAGCGCTAAAAAAGCTGTCAGAGAAAGGCATAGTTGTCTATGCCATAAAAAATAAAAGTCAGCTCAACAGTCTTATTATTCGCGAGCTTTCCGCAAGAAGGGGTATACCCAGACCTGTTTATTGCCATGGCTTTAATATGATATTCTGGCAGCCTTTCCCCGCCGCTGTCAAGGTTGTTTTCGCGAGTATATCTCATTTGGTTTTCAAGAAGTCCGTTCCCAACTCCTCCAAGAAAGACTATCTGACGCGAATTATTGCGGAAGGGAAAAGCGCGATAATCCATCTCGGAGGTTCAGAATATTTTGAAAGCCGTATCACCCAGGACGGGCTTACCCAATTGATAGATGCGCAAAATAACTTAAATATTCCCATCTACATTGTTCCTGTCATGATTACTTACGGTCGAAGAAGGGAGAAGGAGAAAGAAAGCCTTCTCAATATATTGTTCGGCCAGACCGAGGAGACGGGCGCGCTACGCCAGCTTATCACCTTTCTCCGGTATTCTAATAACGCCACCGTGATATCTGCAGATCCCGTTAACCTCTCGGACTTTGTCAACAAGAATGGGAGCATAACAGCGGATGCATTATACCATGACCTGAGAAGAGAAGTGATCGAACGGATTGATGAAGAAAAGAAGAGTATCGTTGGGCCCGTTTTGAAGTCGAGGGAAGAGATCATCAGTATGGTTCTTAATGATGGGAACCTGAATCATTTAATAGAAGATATGGCTGCACGCGGGGCAAAAAACCATGGCTCCCTTGTTAAGGAAGCAGAAAAATACATCCGGGAAATTGCTGCTGACTATAATGATATGTTTATCGAGCTCTGGGAGAAATTTCTCACTTGGTTGTGGAACAACATCTATGATGGTGTGGTAGTGGACAAGCCGGGACTTGCCAAGATAAGAAACATATCAAAAAAAATGCCCTTCGTTATTATACCCTGCCATAGAAGCCATATTGATTATCTTCTCCTGTCCTACGTTTTTTATAAGCATAATATACAGATGCCTTTTGTCGCCGCCGGTACCAATTTGTCTTTCTGGCCTTTAGGATACATCTTTCGAAAATCGGGAGCCTTTTTTATTCGCCGTACCTTTAAGGGGAATAGACTCTACGGCGAAGTCTTTGCCAAGTATCTGGAGGTCATCTTAAAAGAGGGCCTTCCCCTGGAATTTTTCATTGAAGGAGGAAGGAGCCGCAGCGGTAAGATGGTTATGCCCAAGTTCGGCCTCCTTTCAATGCTTATTCAAGCCTACAGAAAGAAGGCCGGTGATGATCTGGCAATGATCCCGGTTTACATCGGCTACGATCGCGTCATCGAAGAAGAATCTTACTTGAAAGAGCTCGGGGGTGCTCCAAGAGTAAGGGAAAAGCCGTCAGATGTTATCAAGAGCCGTAAATTTCTGAGGAAACGTTATGGACGCGTCTATGTGAATATTGGTGAGCCGATCTTTCTCAAATCATATCTCTCTTCACAGGAAAAATCTTTTGACGATATGAGTATAGAAGAAAGGCAGAGCCTGTACAGAAAGATCAGTTATGAAATTACCTTGGAAATCAACCGGGTGTCCTTCGTTACCCCCTTTTCTCTCATTGCATCCGTCTTGCTGTGCCATGACAGAAGGGGCATATCTCATGATGATCTGACGGCTGTGCTGAATTCATTTTATGATTATCTCAGCTACAAGAAAGTGAACTTTGCTGCCACCTTGGTCCACAAGGAAAAGGCTTTTGTGGATGCCCTCAATCTGTTTGATGAGTCAGGCGTTATATCCAAGATGGGGGCAGAAGAAGAAGAACCGGATGAAATGGAAGAAATTGTTTACTCCCTGGAAGATGACAACCGTTTGAATTTAGAGTACTACAAAAATAATATCCTTCACTTTTTTGTCCCCATCAGCTTTGTAGCCGTGTCATTGCTTTCAAGCCACGAAGACATGATACCCTTGAACCGGATCGTAAAAGATTTCCAGTTTCTTAAGAGACTCTTCTGGCAGGAATTCATCTTTGATGACCAGAGGGACGATTTGGATGAGGTGAACGATGTCCTCTCTTATTTGAACAGCAGGGGCATGATCGCTGCTTTGGAACATGATGGGCAAGCCCTAGTCGAGGTGAAAGGCAAGGGAAAGACAAATCTCATGCCATTCGCCGGTTTAATAAGCAACTATATGGAATCGTACTGGGTGGTGATCAGGGGTTGCATGTATCTCAGAAAGGATGCCATGTTGGAAAAAAACTGGATGAGAAAAATCCAGCAGCTTGGCGCCAAAATGTACAAGAAAGGGGAGATACGGAGAGCGGAAGCCATGTCGCAGTCGAATTATCAAAGTGCCATGCAATTCCTCCAGGATGCAGACATTGTGCATGTTTCCGAAGCCAGCGAAAGAGGAGATAAGAAGGAAGTGAAAATATTTGCGCTTGCCGGAAACAAGGCAGAAATGGATTCTCTGCGACGTCGGCTGTTCGAATTCTTATGATAAAAGATTTGCGAAAGAATCAATCCATCACCGCTTACAGCGCCGGGAACGAATCTTCCTGAGGTGCAACACGAGGGCGCGTTCGCTTTTTTCAGTACAATGGGACTTGGATTTTTCAAGGCAAGGCTCGAGAAAGAGGACATGAGAATCTGGCTCGAGTTCATGAAACTAATCGATCGGTCAATCCCCTTCAACTTATTTGGTAAAATGGGCCCATGACTTTCGCTTAGACGCATGACGTAGATATTGTGTGCCTTGCATCTGACATTTTCTATAAAGGCTTACATTATGAGAATCTTTTCAGATTATTACGATATGTTCAGTTCTTTTGTTGCGGGTCTATTGAGCAGTTTTTATTTGACATGCCGGGCCGTTCATGCTAAGGAGCGCCACGCAAATGGATAATGATGCGAAGAAGACGGCCATCCAGATGGCATATGCAAGCAGCATCGGCATTGCCATGGTTATCCTGATCTTCGGTGGTCTTTATTTCGGCGTTTATCTGGACAGGAGATTTGAAACCGGCTACATTTTTACAATTCTCCTTCTGCTGGCGGGCATTATAGCCGGATTCAGAAACATATATGTCTTAATAAAGAAAATACCGGATGAAAAGCCGTTAATTAAGTATCTGAAAAGTGAACCGCACAGAAAAAGACCCCCTGCAAAAGAGGCTTGAGCTTACAAACTGGATCATCCTGGGAATATTGACTCTGATCAGTTTTTTCTTCATGCCTCGCAAATTCGCCTTAGGCATGTTGTTGGGCGGCTTTATAAGCATTGTAAATTTTCACTGGCTTGTCAGGGATCTGCGAAAGGCGTTCAAAAGTCTTTCAGAAAAGTCAAATTCTACCGTCATGTTTAAGTATTACATCAGGTTTGCCGCTACGGCAATTGCCCTGTATTTTATTATAACCGGAGATATTGTTGATATAATAGGCTTACTGATCGGGCTTTCAACAGTAGTAATTGCCATAGTAATTACCACAGTCGCGTTATATTCAAAAAAAAATTGTGTTGAGGAGGCGAGATAAAAGATGCATTCTCTTTCATTCCTTGAAAACCACTATATTGCTTCGCACATTATGTATACCTGGTTGGTTATGGCCATGCTTGCTCTTTGTTCTTTGCTGGCAACACGCCGGTTGGACATCTATCCGACCAGATTTCAAAATGTAATGGAGGTTGTCGTCAGTGGTTTGGATGCTTTAATAAATGATACGATGGGTCATGACGGAAGGAAATTCTTTCCTCTCATTGCTACTATAGGACTCTTTATTCTTACATCCAACCTCCTGGGACTCGTTCCCGGTTTTGAAGCCCCCACGGCCAATCTGAACACGAACCTTTCCATGGCGCTTGTGGTTTTTTGCATGACACACTTTATGGGAGTCAAGGTTCATGGATACAAATACGTTAAGCAATTCATGGGACCCGTGTGGTGGTTGACGCCCCTCATGGTTCTCATCGAACTGGTCAGTCACCTGGTTCGCCCCGTATCGCTCACAGTACGATTATTCGGGAATATCGAAGGTGGGCATATCGTTGTGGCCGTGCTATTCCTGTTGGCTCCTTTTCTCGTACCTATACCGATTCTCTTTCTCAAGATTTTCATTTCCGTGATCCAGACCCTCGTCTTCATGCTGCTCTCAATGATGTACATTGCCGGCGCCATGGAAGAAGCGCACTAAAGCCAGCCGACTCATAATAACAAAAAGAGAGGCCAAGACTTGAACTGTCTTGGTTCCTCCGCTATTTCCCGACAACCCAGGGAGGGTATAGCCCTATGGGAATTAAATCTTGCCGGTTCAGCCCGATCACATCCGAAGATATAATCTATTTTACGCTTACTGACCGTTTCTGCCCGCTGCCGGCCGGGTCGATGCGGATGTGAACCGTGACAATCCTCAAGGGCTATCACGGCGGGAATTTTGCCGGCGGCCTTCGTCAGCAAGATTCCCTATGAATGAAATAAGGAGGCAATGTTGGACATGGTTTTGAAAAGTAAAGTTGCCAAACTGAACAAAATTGTTTCCGTCATTTTTTTGATCGGCATGTTTATCTGCGCCAGTTACTCCTTGTCCTGCGCAGAGAAGAACTTCCTGTGGCGCGTTCAGTCAAAAAGAAATACGGTCTATGTGCTTGGTTCTATCCATCTCTTGAAGAAAGATATCTATCCCCTTAGCAGGACAATAGAAGTTGCTTTTGAGAAATCCGATATCCTCGCAGTCGAGGCTAACGTCAATGACATAAGCAGATTAGATATCGGGAAATTAATGGAGAGCGCCTTCTACCCGGCCAATGACAGCCTTGAAAAACATGTCTCCGGGAAAACCTTCAGCCTCATCAAGGAGGAAACAGCAAGGGCCGGCTTGCCCATGGAGTTGGTCTACAACCAGCGGCCATGGTTCCTGGGATTGACGCTGGAATCGATAGAACTCATGAAGTCCGGATATGATCCTAATTATGGGATAGACAAATATTTTCTTTCAAAAGCTGAAGGCAGGAAAAAGATATCAGAACTGGAGAGTCTTGACTATCAGATTAATCTTCTTGCAGGCTTAAACGATGAGGAACAGGAACTGTTTCTATTATATACGTTGAGGGAATTAAGAATACTTGTGCAGGAAGTTGATAAACTTGTAGACGCGTGGAAATCCGGGGCCGTGGAGAAGATGGAGTCGACAATAACAAAAAGCTTGGCTGAAGATAGAAGGTTCTATGCTATTTATGACAAGCTGATCTATAAGAGAAACAGAAACATGGCACAAAAAATCGAAGGCTACTTGAAGACAAACGGCACATACTTCGTTGTTGTCGGGGCGGCCCATCTCCTGGGCGATAAAGGGATTATCCAGCTATTGAAGGATAGGGGCTATTCTGTAGAGCAATTGTAATCTATATCGTGATTCTATTGACCAGCGTTCAGGCCGCCGGCGAGGAGGATAGCGGCGAGCGTGGACACTCATCCCGCCCACAGTTACATGAAGTTGAGGGGGTCTACATCTACTCTTATATCCAAAGCGGTTACGGAAGCTTTTGAGAGGACGTCTTTGGCCAGATCATGGACTGCGCGGGTATCCTTGCCTTTCAAGAGCAGTTGCCAGCGGTGCCTTCCCTTGATTCTGGCAATGGGGGACTCTGCCGGGCCAATGACTTCCACCTTGTCTTTCAACTTATTTCTTGTCAACGATTCTGTAATGAACTGTCTCAGTCCTTTAAGCCCTTCCATGCCCTTCTCTCTTGACAGGCTCGACAGTTGAAGATTCACAATGCGAGTGAGAGGGGGATAGGACAGCGCGCTTCGCAGGGCAAGCTCATCATCATAAAATCCCATATAATCATGATCCTTCGCCCTGGTTATGGCATAGTGCCCGGGATTAAAGGTCTGTACAATGACCCTTCCGGGAGATGACCCTCTGCCCCCCCTTCCGGCAACCTGGGTCAGGAGCTGAAATGTCCGTTCCGCCGCGCGGAAATCGGGGATATTGAGGGATGTATCGGCTGAAATTACGCCAACCAGCGTGACGTAAGGAAAGTCGTGTCCTTTGGTGATCATCTGCGTTCCGACAAGGATATCAATATCACGCCGCTCAAGGGCCTTTAATATCTTTTCGTAAGCCCCTTTCCTGGATGTTGTATCACTGTCCATTCTTTCGATTCTGGCATGCGGAAAGAGCTTCTTGACTTCCTCCTCCAGTCTTTCCGTCCCCACGCCATAGGGGCGAATGCGTTTTCCGTGACATGCGGGACACGACACGGAGAGTCTCATGGCATAGTCGCAATAGTGACACTTCAGATTGCTTTCACTTGCGTGATACGTCATGGATACAGCGCAGTTCAGGCATTTAAACACATGCCCGCAGTCAAAACAGAATGTGAAGGTATAAGAGCCGCGCCTGTTCAAGAAAAGGAGGGTCTGCTGTTTTTTTTCAAGGGTGTCATCAATCGCTTCTTTCAATGCCCGGGACAGAACATGCGATGAAGGATGTTTACTGCCTTCCGCTTCCCGTTTCATATCGATGATTTCGACTTTCGGCAGTGGTCTGTCTTCCACTCTGCTGGGCAGGATAAGGTACTTATATTTCCCCCTCATCGTATTGAAATACGTCTGAACGGCAGGTGTGGCGGAGCCTAAGATAGCCGTTGCTGAGCTGAGGTTTGCCTTCATAATTGCGAGATCGCGGGCGCTGTATCTCATCCGGTCATCCTGCTTGTAAGAGGTGTCATGTTCCTCATCCACGATAATCAGCTTAAGATTTCTTACAGGTGCGAAGACAGCCGAGCGGGCGCCGATGACTACATTGATGTCACCCCGTTGTATCCGCCTCCATTGATCGTACCTCGCAGATTTTGAGATACCGCTGTGAAGCACAGCTATCTCCTGGTCTTTAAATCTTTTGTTAAAGCGGGTGAGCAGTTGCGGTGTCAGGGCTATTTCCGGGATAAGTAAAATTACGCCTCCCCCCAACCTGAGAGTTTCTGCAATGGCATTGAGGTACACTTCCGTCTTGCCGCTCCCTGTGACACCATGGAGGAGGTAGGGCGAGAAACCGTTACTCTCCAGGCCTTTCACAATTTCGCAAAGAGCAGCTACCTGATCCTCGTTTGGTGTAATTACAGCTTCGCCGCCGCCGATATCAGGATTCTGACCGTGCCCACGAGATACTTCTTCTTCGCTTATTCGGATAATCCCCCGTTGTTCCAGGCTTCTTATTAGGGGCAGAACGTTCTTGAAGCTCTTTGAGAGGACAGCCATGGAGCAAGAGCCATGCGCACTGAGTAATTCGGTGAGCAAGATTTGTTTTCTTGTGAGCTTTGTAATGGCTGTATCATGGCGGTTGAGATGGATGAGCTTCTCCTTTTTCGGGCTCACTTCCGGTTTCCCTGTTCTTATCTCTACAGCGATAAACCCTGCACCGACGAGGGCATTGATCTCTCTGGAGATGTCCTTCTTTCCGAGTAATGTTTTTAGTCGCTCGAGAGGCAGGCCACCCGGGAAATGATCGATGGTATCGATTATGCGCTTCTGCGCCGCAGAAATCATGAGGCCGTTTCTTTCCTGCCTCTCTCTTGTGATATAGATCCACCGGTCGCTTTTCGGATCGATTCCTCCCGGCAGGATCTCGGCGAGTTCCTTTCCAAGAGGATAGATGTAGTATTGTGATGCCCACCGGTAGAATTTCAAATCTTCTTCATTGAAGAGAGGTTCGGAGTCTAATATTTCTATGATTTCTTTAACGTCTTCGCAATATGTCAGGTGAGATACTTCGATAATATAACCCGTGTGCCTTCTTTTACCGAAAGGGACGAGAACCCGTTTTCCAATGGCGATTTCTTGCTGCAGAGCCTCGGGAACGGAATATGAGAATGTCTTCTCCGAAGGGATATTAACGGCAACCGTTACAAACATTGGGCTTGTTACCTGTTTGGACAAGGCGGGAAAATTGTATTATTGCTGTTCTGTGGGGTTGTTTTATCTTGTTGTAATGTGAGGTCGTGTTCAAAGACTATATGTAATCAGGATATCAATCAGGATACTTATTCCCCTTTGAGTCTTTCTATCTTTTCCTGTTTGGTCTTGCAATCGATGCAGAGAGTCGTTACTGGTCTTGCCATCAGCCTCTTCTCGGAGATGGGGCCGCTACATACCTCACATTTACCAAAGACACCATCGTCTATTCGCTTTATCGCCTCTTCAATCTTGACGAGCAACCTTCTTTCCCTATCTCTGATGCGGAGTTCAAAGTTTCTGTCCGATTCGAGAGTTGCCCTGTCATTGGGATCGGGGAAATTTTCCTTTCCTGTTGTCATGTCGAAAACTGTTTTTTCCGCTTCATCGAGGAGCTCATTCATTTTTTGGGTCAGCAGGTATCTATAAAATTGACGCTTCTCCGGTTTCATGGTTTGTAATTTTTCTGGTTTCGTGGCCATCTCGATCACCCTGTAGAACACTTCACATGAAGTCTTTATTTGAATTGTGGTTAATACATAAAGAATGCCTTCTTGTAAAGGAAAATAATCATTCGCCGGATAAATGAATTTATTGTTAAAGTTACAAGGACTTATGCCTTCGTTAGTGGTTGACAATAGGCTTTTTTCACTTTTTCAATAATGTTTGTTGTCGATGAGCCCTTGATTTCGGGAATGATAACTACCCTGCCACCCCACTTTTCCACCGACTCACGTCCCACCACTTCTCCCTCTTTCCAATCGCCTCCTTTCACAAGCACGTGGGGCTTCAGATATTCAATTAACTCAAGGGGGGTCAGTTCGTGGAAAATCGTAACATAATCTACCGATTCAAGGGAGGCGACAATATCTGCCCGCTCGTTTTCCGGCATCAGTGGCCGTTTTTCTCCTTTCAGGGATCTGACTGATTCATCACTGTTGAGGCCCAGGACAAGGACATCGCCTTGCTTCTTAGCATCTCGAAGATATCGGGTATGCCCAACGTGAAGGATATCGAAACAGCCGTTTGTGAAGACAATTATTTTCCCTTCATCACGAAGTGAGTCAATTTTTTTCTTCAGTTTTTCCCGGGAGTAAATTTTGTTCATTTGTTCTCTCTCCAGTCATTATTTTCAGGGCTTTGTCTTCTAAATAGATAGATACTGACGTGAGTTTACAATGGGGATGGTGGTAATAACAAGAAAAGAATTATTCAAAGGCACGATTGTGCTAAACCGCTCTGGCCAGTGTCAAAACCGCCACTCGATCAGCCCTGTTCTTCATGAGCACCCGTGCACATTCTTTTACCGTACTTCCGGATGTATACACATCATCTACGAGGATGATCTTTTGTCCCTTAACTTTAACAGAATCTGTGACGGAAAAAGCACCATGAACATTCGCTGCCCGCTCCTTCTTCCCCAGGCTGATCTGCGGTTCCGTATACACATGCCTTCTGAGCGTCATGAAGTCCAACGATATATGGAATCTCCTGGATACTTCCCTGGCCAGGACGACGGACTGGTTGAATCCCCTTTTTCTCAACTTCTTCGGATGAAGAGGGACGGGCATGATCAAGGAGTAGTCTCCGATATTGAAGGCTGGGTATGCGAATTTCGCCATTAGCTTTCCCAGGATTTCGCCGACAGATATTCTCCCGTTGTATTTAAACCGGTGGATCGCTTCGAGGAGGGTGGTTTCGTAACGCCCGACTGCACGGGCGGCAAAGAAGGCTGATTTTGAAACTATGCAATCACCGCACAGGTGACTGCCTCCATCAGCTCCGGCAAATGGAATGCCGCAACATGGACAGAGTGATGATTGTATGAAATGTATTTTTGAATAACAGGCGCCGCAGAAGGGGGGATTCTCGTGATGCGTGAGGATGGTGTCGCATGTCAAACATCTGGGTGGGAATATGATATCTGAAAGACCCGCGAGGATACGTTTCAATATCAAATCCCTTTGTCGAGAGCCGTCATTTCGGTCACATCATCTCCGACCTCCATGCGCGGCGCATCCGGCCACAGCCTCTCAATATCGTAGAACTCTCTGATAGGTTCGTAAAAAACGTGGATGATTACATCTTCGTAGTCCATAAGAACCCATTTTCCGAGCCTTTCGCCCTCTATACCGAGGGGTATAACACCATATTCTTTAAGATTTTCTCGAATTGATGCTGCTATGGACTGGACCTGCCGGTCAGATGTTCCGCTGCAGACAATAAAGTAGTCTGCGAAGGAAGACACTTCTTTGACGTTCAGTATGGTTAAGTTCTTGGCTTTTCTTTTAAGAGAAGCATTAATGCACAGGAGTAACCGTTCTTTTCCATCTATGCTTTCTTTTATCAATAACACCTCCTAAAAATATATGTGACGTTTCCGGGAACAACCTCACCACTTTCCATTATTCTACAATCGTCCGCTTGCTTTTAGCAACAAAAATTTGAACAAAAATTTGATGCCTTGCCAACAAGGGGTTTCTGCCGAGAATGCGGTTGTTAAATAATTTTCCGTATGATAAATGGAACATCACATCAAATCTTTCTTGACTGTTACGAAATTTAGCATGCATAGTATATTAAAATTGGTTCAGGTTCATATGCCGTTCCATTTTCTCCGCAATCAGTTCCTTCCGATGGTTTTAAAAGAAGGAATAAATCCTGAGATCAGTTTCAACCATTTCACGCTCGACCATCTCCGAAAAGATGACTTTATGAATGTTGCCGATCAGCTTTTGGAGGCCGGATTGACGGTCAGCTTCCACGCACCGTTCATGGATTTGAGACCCGGAGCCATAGATCCTGAAATCCGTAAGGTTACCACAGGCCGCCTGCAGCAGGTCTTTGATCTTGTGCCTTATTTTCGACCCATCTCCGTGGTATGCCATGCCTCATTCGACAAGAGATACTATGTATCAAGCGAGCATGAGTGGCTGGAGAACAGCATTGAGACTTGGAAGCAATTTTTGGCACAGGCCACTGATATGGATACCGTGATTGCCCTTGAAAATGTCTATGAAACGGATTGTCAATATTTGACCCTGCTCCTCAATGCATTTACCTCACCCCATATATGTCATTGCTTCGATACCGGCCATTTCAACGTATACTCTACTACACCCTTGGAAGAATGGATAAATGGCTTGGGGGCCCGCATCGGCCAGGTCCATATCCATGACAATAACGGGCTCCTTGATGAACATCTCCCGGTCGGGGACGGTAACTTCCCTTTTCATGCTTTTTTTGAAATGATCCATCAAAGGAAGCTTAAGCCGGTTATCACTCTTGAGTCTCATTCAGAAAAGCAGCTCTGGCGCATGCTGGAGAATATCAAGGCACAAAACCTGTTTGTGAGATAGTTTAATTGATGACCACAAAGGATGGCGTGGAGGCATCATTTGCTTAGATACATTGTCAAGAGATTGATATCCATGGTGCCCCTTCTTATCGGCATAACCATCGTCTGCTTCGTCGTGATGCATCTCGCCCCTGGCTCCCCCACTGATATGGAGACACAGATGAACCCCAGGGCGTCCGCCGATTACAGGGAGCGTCTGAATGCGATGTACGATCTTGATAAACCGCTCTACCAGCAGTATTTATCATGGGTCGGAAAGATTGCTGTCCTGGATCTGGGAAAGTCATTCTCCCCGGACCGCAGGCCCGTTGCGAGGAAGATTATCGAACGCCTGCCCATTACCATCCTCATCAATGTGCTTTCCATGGTCCTGATATTTGTTATCGCTATTCCCATCGGCGTCCTTTCCGCTGTATACAGGGACTCCCTTTTTGACAAGGTAACCAGTGTCTTCGTTTTCGTAGGATTTGCCATACCCACCTTCTGGCTGGCCCTGCTTCTAATGATCTTATTTGGGATTGACCTGGGCTGGTTGCCCATATCAGGTATCCGGTCTTTGAATTACGACTATCTTCCTCCCGGTATGGTATTCCTGGATGTGGTGAAGCACCTTATTCTGCCCGTCATGCTCTCAGCCTTTGGCGGACTGGCAGGCCTTTCCCGTTATATGAGGTCCAATATGCTGGAGGTAATCAGGCAGGATTACATCATGACGGCCAGGGCAAAGGGTTTGAGCGAACGTAAAGTCATCTATAAGCATGCCCTCAGGAACGCCCTCCTTCCAGTTATAACCATCTTGGGATTATCCGTGCCCGGTCTTATAGGAGGGAGCGTTATCTTCGAGAGCATTTTTGCCATACCCGGAATGGGGCAGCTTTTTTACATGTCTGTCATGGCCAGGGATTATCCTGTTGTGATGGGCATTCTTCTTATCGGGGCCGTATTGACTCTGCTGGGGAACCTGATTGCCGATGTCTCCTATGCCCTGGCGGATCCGCGGATCAGGGTTTCGTAGGGGTGCAGAATATGGGAACGGATTTTTGGAAGAGGTTTAAAAAAAACAAAATAGCTCTTGCCGGGAGTTGTGTTGTCATCCTGCTGTTTGTCGTATCCATCCTTGCACCTGTGATCGCTCCCTACGATCCCCATGATATTAATCTTAAGCTGGTACTTTCGCCGCCGTCTGGCAGCCACCTTTGCGGTACGGATCAGCTGGGCCGGGATGTTTTTTCGCGGCTGGTCTGGGGTTCCAGGATATCATTGAAGGTGGGGTTTGTAGCAACGGGCATTGCCATTCTCATCGGGGCAGTCCTGGGTGCTGTAGCGGGGTATTATGGAAGGTGGACAGATGCCGTGATTATGAGATTCGTCGACATAATGCTCTGTTTCCCGACTTTTTTTCTTATCCTGGCTGTGATTGCATTGCTTGAACCTTCAATCTGGAACATAATGATTATCATCGGCTTAACAGGCTGGATGGGAATAACGCGGCTTGTGCGGGCTGACTTTACGTCCCTGAAGGAGAGGGATTTTGTACTTGCTGCCAGGGCAATAGGCGCCAATGATTTGAGGATTATCTTTATCCACATCTTGCCCAACGCCATGGCATCTGTCCTGGTAGCAGCGACACTGGGTGTTGCCGGGGCCATTCTCACCGAGTCGGCCCTCAGTTTTTTAGGTATCGGTGTGCAGCCGCCGACGCCAAGCTGGGGGAATATACTAACCGCTGGGAAAGACAATATTGATATCGCCTGGTGGCTCTCCCTCTATCCAGGATTGGCAATCCTCATCACCGTCTTAGGCTATAATCTGCTGGGGGAAGGCATACGTGATTCTCTTGATCCGAGGCTCAAGTGAGATATTTAGCCCCGAATTGCATCTTCACTTTTTCAAGGTAGTGAGTCTTTTCTAAATATGCAGCATTGAGTTCGGTAGCGAGCGTATTCCTCGTAGCTTGCTGCGGAGAGCTTCAATATTACACCTTGTGTTCGGTGGTGGGTATTCATAATAACTGAGGATTACGTATCAAAAGAGAGTAACGGCTAGGCGGTGAGCGCGGCGGCGGGTTCTTACCGCATCCGCTCTAACGTTCTGGTCAAATCAACGCTGTTGAGATAAAGTTGTCGAAATTGCAACGATCTTTGAAGCATGTTGGATTGCTTCTTCACTAAAGGTTTCTCCAGTTATTAGCTTCTGGAAACTCTGAATGATCTTTCCTTCCATCATTCGCTTTAACCAATTGATTTTGCCGAATTCAAGATTATCAAATTCACAAATTTCACTGTCAGACAAAGTAGTTTCAAGAAGTTGTCTTGTCCCGGAGTCTTTATACCATTCAAGTTTGTCAGGCGACGTCTGGCTCATGTACAAAAGTACAAGTATTCGTATAGAAATAGCATAATATGAATAAAACAAGGACCAAATATACTCTCCTACATAGGGCCTCACCAGTTCAAGATCATCGCTAAAGGCAAAAGAGGTTATTGTTTTAGGACCAAAATTCTCAGCCATTGTCTTGTAATCTTTTGATTCTAATATGCTTGGATATTCCTCTGCCTTAATAACATCCAAAAAACTAACCACAACAGGTGTATTTTTTCTTATCTGTAGTACGGCCTGCCATATTTTACCAATTGCATCAAGTCGCCTTTCCATAGCCACTCTTTGACCTTCAGAAAAAGACGATCGTCCTGCGACAAAAACACTTGCTTCTTTCTCGAGATTGGCTCTTAGTTGTGCAACAAAAACTTCATTCTCTGCTTGTAATTTAGCTTTGTGTGTTTCAAGTTTTTGGTCGTATTCATGCTGTATACTGCTTTTTAGCCTCGCGCTAACCCAATTCCTTGCTAGAAAAGCAAGGGCTGTTACTAGTACGACGCTGAAGGTTGCGGAGGATAAAAGATTAATTACAAATTCTTGAAATGTCATCATCTCTCTCTTTGATCTAACAATAAATATACAGTCTGTATAAACCAAGAAAATCGGTCGGTGATCATTCTTGCACGGTCCACCTGCTTAATAATAATTGATACAGAACGACCAAATCAGTGGCCTTTAGTATAAATATGCATCTAAGAGCAATTATAATACCTATTTGCATTCTTATAAAAAACGTTTACTGACAGGTTCCATTTTGTCTCATTCTTTCATAGTCCTTGCAGTTTCCAAATTCACAGGCCTTGAGGAGTGAAAGGCAGCCCTCACGGCTGTTGCCGGAACGGATGTACGCAAGCCCCCGGTTAATATAAGCCTCCGCAATCTCTGGCTTCAGGCGTATGGCCTCATTATAGTCCCTGATGGCAAGCTGGTCCTGTCCAAGAATGGCATAAGCTAACCCCCGATTACTATAAGCATACGCATCATCAGGATCTAAGCGTATGGCTTCATCAAGGTCCTTGATAGCCCGTTTGGCCTGTCCCATTATTCCATAAGTAAGTCCCCGTTCAGTGTATGCCTTTGCATCATTTGGTTCTATGCTTATCGCCTCATCAAAGTCATTGATGGCCCGCTGATACTGTTTCAGATGGTGATAAGTCCGCCCCCGATTATAGTAAGCATCGGCATCACCCGGCTTCAGCCGGATGGCTTCATCGTAGTCCTTAATGGCCCGCTGATACTGACCGAGCTTGTCATAAGTAAGCCCTCGGTTGTTGTAAACATCGGCTAAATCCGGTTTCAGATGGATGGCCTTGTCGAAATCGTCGATTGCACGCCGGTAGTGCCGAAGGTCTTTAGAATAAGCAAGCCCTCGGTTGCCGTAAGCCTCGGCTAAATCCGGTTTCAGGCGGATGGAATTAGTCAGGTATTCAATTGCCTTCTTGGGGTCAGTATATTTTCCGTCGACCCACAGGGCGAATGCCTTATCAAACCAATCCATCGCCGTGAGCCCACGTGAGGCTTGCTGAAATTGTTTCTTTAATTCTTTGGTGTTTTGCTTTCGTGCCGTCAGCTTCCGGTTTTCTTCCTCAAGTTTTGCAACCTTCTGAAGCAATTCCTCTTCTCTTTTTTGAGCATCCTTGATCTGTGTCAGGTGGGTTCTGTCCTGCAAAAGTTTTTTCACTCTTTCTCCCAAAACAGAGGTGTCCACAATTACATTAACGATAATCTCAATACCGAAGGCATCTTCCGTGTGATAGTTCTTCTGCGAAACAACCTCGGCCTTGACCACGCCTGCCGTCAATGCAAGAATCTCATCCTTTTCAACTTTTGCCTCTTTTACCACCGTCAGGGCCTCAATATAAACCCCTGTCTTCTCCAATGCCTCTCGCTTTGCCTTCGCCACGGCGGAAATACGGGCATCATCAGGTGACTGGCTGCCGCCAAAGGATTGCTTTATAGTGTGCGTAACTGTAATGATTTCGGCAATTGCCGGAGAACAAAGAAAGGTTAAAAATAGAAAGATGGGAATAATGATTTTACGCATATCCCCTCCTTTTAAAAACTGATTCATACCTTAAAGAATAGGGTATATATACCATAATTATCGAGGAAATAATATTAATGATAACGGATTGAAATCCAGCATCTTCATCGCGGTTGGCTGGTTGTTTAGTAGAGGAAGGACTCGCTCATGATATTGATCTGCCGGTTCAAAAAATTTCTGATTTGAACCGGCAAAGATGATGACGGGCGGGACACGGCGCGCCATAAGGGATGTCACGTGTCCTGCCAGAGATTTTCATAATCCTTTAGTTGGGCTGATTAATGGCAGACAGCTGCCAGTTGTTGTTTCCTACCGGTCTTGTGAATGTCCAGTATTCTTCGAATTTAACGGGTTCTGTTTTGCTGCCTGAGAGTACGTCGCCGTTTTCACTGACTGTATAATCAAGAAGGCTTGCCACGATCCTGACGGTAATAAAGTCCGTTCCGCCTTCCTGCCATGCTTCTGTGATTTCTACAGACCTGACCGCAATGTTGTCGAGTTTGTTGATTTTCTTTTCCGCCTTCAACTTGTCTGCATCTCTCTGCAAGATACCGAACATTTCCTGTGTTAAAATATTTTTGACAACTGTCATGTCGCGGTTAATCCACGCACCCTGAATCTTAAAGAAGTTATCCATGCATAGATCTGAAAACCTTGCTTCATCAAAAGAGGGGTCCATCTGCCGAATGTGGCGCAGTCCCGTTTGGGCGTCGCCTTCAGCATTTCCCTGGTCACGCGAAGAATCTGCAAATCCTGTCTGCGGTCCTGTTGATGGAGAAGCGCCCGTTTGGTAAGAGTAACCAGCCGTAGATGCTGCTTCTTTGCGTTTCTTGATGAACATATATATGATGTAGAGCAGACCGCCGAGAAGTAGTATCTCTACAAGGCCGAAACCACTACCACCAAAACCGCCAGAGCCCATGCCATGGCTGAGACCACTAAAGAGCATGCTGCCCAGAAAGCCGCCTGCCACGCCCATGGCGAGACTTCTCCACATGCTGGGCTGCTGCCCAGGCATTTGAGGACTCATCGGTTGAGACGGGGCTGTTGGCTGACGTGACGGTGATGGCGCCGAGGATGATCGGCTGGGAGAGCTGAATGACCGGGAACCACGGCTCCCCGAAGACATGCCGCCTCCCGCTCTGGCAAACGCATCCAGTTCCATTATCCCAATGAAAAAAAACAGAAATATAAAAAGGGTCACTCCTATTTTCCAATTCTTTCGCGACATATAGTCTCCTCCTTCGAGTTACTTAGCATCTGTGCATATCTCTCGATTGAGAGATACAAGTACAAACTTTGGACACAGATTGTAGAAGATATGTCCCCAAGTGTCAACATCCTTTTCGTTTTGTCCTTTTCGTTTTGTTTTTTTCAGGCAGATGGTGTATTAGAGGCGTCAGTAAGGATTGGCGTGGATACACTTCTTGAAATCATGTTAGGTAAAATACTTCATATGCATATAAGCAATTGAGGAATATGTATGGGCGTTTACGACTTAGACGGAAAAATTATACAAGCGGCGGATCTGATAGTGCGTGCCGGGAATGTGGTCGTGTTCACAGGGGCAGGGGTCAGCACGGAATCAGGCATTCCTGATTTTCGCAGCCCCGGTGGGATATGGACAAGGTTCGATCCGGAAGATTTTACCATTCAAAAATTCCTATCGAGCCCGGAGACGAGGAAAAAACAGTGGCAGATTCTTCTCGAAGGCGGTTTGTTTGCCAATGCGGAACCGAACAGGGCCCACCTCGCCGTTGCCGAGCTGGAGGAGATTGGCAAACTGAACTGTGTAATCACGCAGAATGTTGACAACCTTCATCAGAAGGCCGGAAACTCTCCGGAGAAGGTCTATGAACTGCACGGCAATATGAGGTGGCTGAAATGCATGAACTGTGATGCGCGCTATCCTGTCGGTGACGTCGTAGAAAGGTTCCGTGCAAAGGCGGAAGTTCCCGACTGCGAGAGCTGCAAGGGGATTTTAAAGCCCGACGTAGTTTTCTTTGGAGAACTACTGCCCGAATTGACATTGAAAAACGCGACTGCTCACGCAACCAGATGTGACCTCATGATTGTCATCGGCTCGTCTCTTGTCGTGTACCCGGCGGCCTACATGCCCATGTATGCCAAAGAAGCGGGGGCCAAGCTGGTCATCATCAATAATACGCCTACGTCCTTCGATGATGCTGCGGATGTCGTAATCCATCATTCTGCCGGAGCGGTAATGGAGAGGATAATGGAAAATGTCAAGAGGAGACCCTGATTCAGAAGATGCCGCATATTATTCCCATAGAAACGGAAAGACTGAAGTTAGTGCCACTGGATCTGGAGAGTATAAATCCGGACGACCATCAGAAGATTGAGCAAAGGCTGGGCTTGCAACTGGCGAGCATGATCTTGGGCGAGCAAATCGACAAGGAAATCAAAGCGGCCATGAGAGCCTCCCTCGAAGATGTAATAAGAAATAAAAAACAGGATCAATGGTATGCCGGCTGGCAAAGCGTCCTGATCATACTGAAGGAGGAAAACGCCATCATCGGGGGCTTCTGTTTCCAGAGATATCCTGACGAAGACGGCACGGTTCAAATCGGCTATATGATCAGACCGGAGTATCAGAGAGAGGGATACATGACGGAGGCTCTGAAAAAGGGAATCTCATGGATATTTCAGCGCCCAGATATATCGGCCTTGCTTGCGGAAACTACGAAGTCTAATCTGCCGTCGCACAGGGTATTGGAGAAAATCGGCATGGCCGTACATAAAGAAACGGATAATGGTCTCTGGTGGAGGATCGAGAGATGTGCCTGATTATTTTATCCTACAAAGTGCATGATAGATACCCTCTCGTCCTTGCGGCCAACAGGGATGAGTTTTATGAGAGACCTTCGGCGCCGGTATCTTTATGGGAGGACGCCGTGGGTGTGATTGCGGGGAAGGATTTGCAGAGAGGTGGAACTTGGCTGGGTATCAAGAAAACGGGAAGTATCGCCATGCTCACCAACTATCGTGAATCGCCGCCTTTCGGGCGGAACGCCCCATCGCGGGGATGGCTCGTGAGGGATTTTCTCCTGGGCGAAGAGGACCCGGAATCGTACATCGAAACTATGACGGCCAAGAAAGATCAATATAACGGGTTCAGCATGATCATCGGAGATTTGAATCGCCTGTTCTATTTTTCTAACCGAGGGGAAATGCATGAACTGTCACCGGGCCTCTACGGCTTGAGCAACCGTCTTCTGGATACGCCCTGGCCCAAGACCGAACGGGGGAAAAAGGCGATGGAGTCGTTACTCAAAAGTAAAGACGATCCTCTGCCCGAAGAGATTTTCGCAATCCTCAACGACCGGTCAAAACCTGATGACAGTGAACTCCCTGACACGGGAATCGGGCTGGAATGGGAACGGATTCTTTCGTCCATATTTATAACGAGCCCCATATATGGCACACGCTCCTCTTCGGTTATTATGATTGACAGGAAGAAGCATGTCATGTTTATAGAAAGAGTCTTTGATGGCCATCCCGAACCGTGGATGGCGGCAACGTTTGACTTCCGGCTTCATGATGATTGAGTGAAGTCAAAGGTGAGAAGCATAGATATTAAGATGTCAAGACGCGAATATCCGGAACGCCCGATTTGTGGAGTTGGAGCGGTCGTAATTAAAGAGGGTAAAGTGCTCCTCGTAAAACGGGGCATAGATCCGAATAAAGGACTGTGGGCGATTCCCGGAGGCTCTCTGAAATTAGGGGAAACCCTGCAGGAAGGCGCCGAAAGGGAGATTTTGGAAGAAACGGGCGTTACCATCAAGGCTGGAGCACCTGTCTACTCTTTCGATTTTTTCGAAAGAGATAGTGATGGGCGAGTTCGCTTTCACTATGTAATTGTTGACATGATCGCTGATTATGTATGCGGCGAGGCGAAGGGCGCCGACGATGCCCTCGAAGCCAGGTGGGTTTCACCGGCAGAACTCAGACACATGCACGTCTCAAGAAATACCCTGAGAATTCTGGATTTTTTGAAAAGTCACTTTCTCGAGGAGGTTTAGTCATGAAGGTCATTTATCATAAGGATTTTAATCAATCGTACTGTTCTGATCCTGCCGCGGCAGCAGGCCGAATCGAGGCAGTAGTTAAAGCAATCCGCGACAAGGTAACTTTCATCGACGCGGTTCCTGCTCCGAAGGAAGACATTGCCGCCTGCCATACACCATCCCACATGGAAAGGGTGGCGAGAGAAGGCATCTATGATATTGCCGCACTGGCAGCCGGGGGCGCCATACAGGCTGCCGAGATTGGCCTCACAGAGCCGTGTTTTGCCGTGATCAGACCGCCCGGGCATCATGCCTCTGCCAATAGCGCGTGGGGATTCTGCTATTTTAACAACATGGCGATTGCCCTCGAAAAGTTAAAGCGGGAAAACCGGATTAAGAAGGCTTTCGTGCTGGATTTCGATCTTCACTTCGGCGATGGGACGATGAATATTTTGGAAGGGACCGGTTATGTGTCGCTTTTTAATCCTTCGGCGTCCTACCCGGAAGAATATCTGAAAAGTGTGAAGAGCCGCCTCTCTGAAGAAAAGGTCGATATAATAGGAGTGTCTGCAGGTTTTGATAATCATGAAGATGACTGGGGGGGGCTGCTTTCAACCTCAGATTATACAAAGATTGGAAGAATGGTCAGGGAGGCCAGCAGGAAAAACGGTGGAGGGTGTTTTGCCATCCTCGAAGGCGGGTATAATCACTCCGTTCTGGGACAGAACGTGATGGCCTTCATCGAGGGCATGGAAGGGAAGTAAAAATTAAGGCAGGGATGGTTCAAGATCCATCCCTGCCTTTTTCTATTTTTCACTGCCGATGACTCGGCGCGGACTATTTCAGTATCCCATTTTCTTTATTAATCCCTGTCCGCCCAGGGCTTGCCTCTCCACCATTTGACCAACCTTCACCCTTTTTAGATCCTGCGGTTTGCCTTCTATTGTGACCCACGCGCTGTCCGGCTGCACTTGATCTGTCACGGTAATTTCAACAGGCAATTTCACAATGTTGCAGGTTATCTTCTTGTTTCCACTTACAGGATCTTCGTCCTCCATTTCTTCAAACGCGTAGACAAGCATCTTCGTACCCGGCTTGATCCCCAACTTTTCGCCGACGCTCAGACTTGCAAACCGTTCCTTTTGATCAGGGCTGGTTCGCAATTGTCTTATGTAACCTTTGACTGTAAACCATTTGGAAAGTTTTGGTCTTGCGTCCTCCAAGCCCTTAGACGCGGCCTTCTTAATGCCGCCGACCAGGGCATCGTAGTTAGGGTAGGGGATTTTGCCGATGATGTGCTTTCCCTGCACCTTATCGGAAAAGAGAATCTCCCCCGTTTCCACGTCCAGAATTCTCATGGTCACCTCCGTGCCGATGTTCCAGCCTTCCTGAGATTCCAGACCGGCCGCCATTGCTGAGCCCAGGAGGTCAACACCCCAACTGCCGCTCCCTCCTTTTCCCAGACCCTGCCTGGCAGACGCATAGGTCTTGTAAGCGAGATCAACGTTATTGACCGAACCTGTGATAATGTATTTGACGCCGGCAAATTTTCCGAGTTTCACCAGCGTCGATTCATCCGCGAGTCCCGAACGCTGGAACTTGTGTTCCGATAGGATTTTTTCCATTTCCTTTCTCGTAAAGACCTTCGCCCCCCCCATGTTGACCAATTCGTCCATCACGCCGTCTTCAACACTCTCGGAGAGCTTTGCATTTACCTGTCTCTGAGTTACTTCAGAGTCTCTCTGAAACTGTCGATTCTCCTTGCTACCCCAGACGACGCCAGCAGCTCCGGGAACAACACCGACAGCGGCACCCCCCACGGCGGTTCGCTGACTGGATCCCTGAACATGGGCCTGCACGACATTGGCGTAATCAAAGGTGGAGTTGTTTGTAAAATTGACAACGGCGACTTTTGCTAAGTTGCCCTCGTAGGCCGATTTGCATACCTTAGGCACCGACTCCCTCGGTCCTTTATCGACCGGATACGCCATCGGATCAATCTTTGGCACAGTGGCGCAGGCGGCTAAGAAGAATGATGCAAGAAACAGTAGTGCGAATCTTTTAAACATAAGTTTATCCTCCATATTTATTTCTGGTAATCCAATGTCAATGAATAGGGTGAGAAGTTTACGACGTTAAAATTACCTTTCTGTTTTATGCTGTTGGCGAGGTAGAGTGAGTTTTCAGGGTAGCTGACTATAAATTCCCCCATCTGTTTATCCTCCACTCCTGTTACCCATACGATATTCTGAAGAGTATTCTTGATTTCCATGTTCGTATCAAGATCATTTACCCCGTTGACCTTTATGCTTACCTTCTTGATATTGCCCTGGATATACGATGCAACTTTATCAAGTACCTTGGGAGTAAGCTTTTCTGCCAGGTCTTTAAGACCTTCTGCGGCGGCATCCTCAACGTTGTTGGCAAGACCCTTGCCCTGTGCCGTATCCGCCGTAAGAATTTCCATACTGCCTGTCTTGTTGTTCTTGGCAACAATGCGATAGGTCAGTCTTACAGTAACATTGTTGAATGGCATGGAGAGTCCGTATCCAATATCCTCGCCCTTCTTTGTTGATATGGTGTAATCCACTTTGCCGATGATGATGATATTGGAGAGAAATTTATACATCAGACTCCTGACGGCAAGCGTACTGCCGCTTTTCACCGCCTTTTCGATTTCCAGGGCATCCATAGCCTGTGTCGGAGCCACGTCGATGACCTTGTAATTTTGATCGGTGAGTTTTCCGATAAGGGTCTCTGAAAGGATATTTGTTTCCTCAAATTCATCTCCACGTTTGCCTGGTTTACGTGCCGGGATAAAGACAGCAAGGGAGTTGTTCAGGGCAAGGGAGGAAACGGCTTCCCTCGCCTTTGCAGGTTCAACACAGGCCGTGATCTTTACCGTAACCATGTCTTCTTTCCTGCTCTGGTCCAGGAGCTTGTAACTTTTGATAACCCCTCCGACCTGCGTTTTTATAACGTCTTCGACAAGTGTGAAATTCTGAACAAAACTCTGTGCCTTGACCTCCGTCCCGACGGTCTGCTCGATGGCTGCCCACTTCGCTCTGGCAATGGCTTCCGTTTTCGCCGAAGGGAGATCATTATTTATGATAGCTGCTTCCCCCTGGGCATTCACGCACTTTTCCTGACACAGGCCGGCTGATACGGAGACGAAGCTCAGTAGCAGTAAGACAATAAATATGGTTATTCTGCGCATCGTACCTTTACCTCCGATGTGGGATCATAAGAACCGCCAAGGACTATACTGAAAAGGGTATGGTTTGTAAAGCACATTATGTTTTGCATGTCATAAGAACACTGTCTTCCAGTTCTCGTGCTCACTTGCCTATGCAAAAGGTAGCGAATATTCTGTCCAGTACCTCTTCAGTAACCGTTTCCCCGGCGATTTCACCAAGGCTTTCAAGCGCTTGGCGGATATCAAAAGCAGAAAATTCAGGAGACAGTCCTTGGAGGATGCCGTCCCTGGCCTTTGACAGGAGGTCCCTCGTTTTTTCGATGGCCATTTTATGGCGGATGTTGGAGACGATGGTCAGGGTGTGGCCACAGTCTGCACCATTTAAAGCGAGACTGTGGATTGCATCTTTCAGTGCCGGTATGCCCTCGCCGTGTTTTGCTGATATCCATATGGGGGGCATGACATCTGGAGCGAGACTTGCTAACTCCTTCTTGTCAATGACATGGGGAAGATCGGCCTTGTTGATGACCAGGAAGAATTTCTTTGCCTTGCACTTCTCGATGATCTCGATGTCCTCTCTTGTTAAGCGTTCGCTGCCGTCGACTACGACTATCACCACGTCCGCCTGTGAAAGCTTTTCCCATACCAGATTGACACCTTCTTTTTCGATGATATTCTGCGGCTCCCTTATTCCTGCCGTATCCGTAAGTCTTACAGGTACTCCCTTGATGGGGATTATCTCCTCGATAAAATCCCTCGTCGTTCCCGGCATGGCTGTCACAATTGCCCTTTTTTCACCAAGAAGCCTGTTTAAGAGACTTGACTTTCCCACATTAGGCCTTCCCGCAATTACAGCATTGATACCATCCCTGTATATCTTTCCCTCACCGTATGTCGAAGCAAGCTCAGTGAGATCGCCTATGATGGCCTCGATGTCTCTGGCGGCACTTGGAGGATTACCGACCTCCACATCTTCGTCCGAGAAATCGATGGATGTCTCGAGGATGGCGAGAATATCAATAATCGCAATACGTACAGTTTCAATTTTGCCAGCCAAGTCGCCTTTGAGATGGGAAACAGCCAGATCAAGTGCCCGGTCAGTTTGTGCCATAATCGTTTCCGCAACTGCCTCCGCCTGAGAAAGATCGATTCGGTTGTTGAGGAAGGCGCGTTTCGTGAATTCCCCAGGTTCTGCAAGACGTGCACCTGCTTTGATCACAAGAGAAAGCACGGACTGAAGAATAAAAGCGCTGCCGTGGCAGTTAATCTCCAGTATGTCCTCTCCTGTATAAGAGTGAGGTTTCATCATGAAGGAAATAAGAACTTCGTCGATGACTCTGCCCGTGTCAGGTGAAATGATGTCTCCGTGATAGAGTCGATGGCTATTGAAGCCTTCAGTCTTGTTTGATGGTCTAAAAATGAGGGAGGCAATATCTCTGGATCTGGAGCCACTGACCCGTATTATGCCGATCGATCCCGTACCGGGAGGAGTGGCTATGGCTGCTATCGTGTCTTCCAAGTTTAATAACCTCACAAAAAGCCAAATATTGGGTGAAGAAGAAGGTGATGATAAGAGCGAAAGTTACGAGGCGCGTGTTCTGACAGGCTCAGAATAAAACGCACCTAAAGCGTGAGATATACAAAGGCGCGCTGCGTAGCTTGCCCTGAGCTCGCGAAGGAAGGGATTAGGAAGTAGAATTACACTTCCGGGCATATAGTACGCCGCCAAACCTAACCCTTCTTGGCCGGTATGATAACAATCTTTCTGAATTCCCCTTCGCCCCTGCTTTTTGTAGTCAATGACTCGTCATTTTGCAAGGCAAGATGGATGACGCGGCGGTCATGGGCGTTCATGTGTCCGACAGTCAACGCCTTCTTTGATTTTTTTACTTTTTCTGCCAGCTTTTCTGCCAGGGTAATGAGTGACTCTTCCCTTTTTTTTCTATAGGATTCCGTATCCAGAACGATCATTTTGCGGTTATTTGTATTCTTGCTTACGGACTTGTTCACAATGTACTGTATAGCATCCAGGTTCTGCCCTCTCTTGCCTATAAGCAAGCCACTGCCATCGCCTTTAATATTCAGCAGAATCGTGTCAGCAGTTTCTTCAACGGTTAAAGGGCAATCGAGGTTCATTCTCTGCAAGATGCCTTCCAGGATTAGTTTTGCCCTCATTGCGGGGCTCTCTGCGGAATCTTCGGGACCCGCCGGTTCTATGGAAGCTGAAATAACATATGATTTTCTTTGAGCGCCTTTATTGGATTGTGCAGCCGGCGTATCTATGGGCATATCAATGGACATGATGCTTGCTTTTATTTTTGCCTTTTTCGAACCGAGGCCGAAGAATCCCGTCGCGCCGTCTGAAATGATCTCTATGTTAAGTTTTTCTCTCGGAACGTTGAATTTGCTGCAGGCCTTCTCAATGGCCGCGTCTATTGTCTTCCCTTCGATCTCTATAGAATTCATAGTCACACTACCTCAACTCACTATCTGCTCTTATTAATGTAGTATTGCTGCCCGATACTAAGGACGTTTTGAAAGAGCCAGTAAATAACCAGACCCGATGGAAAGCTTACAAACAGAAATGTGAAAACCACGGGCATCAACATCATAATTTTTTGCTGCATAGGATCTCCCATGGAAGGGGACATTTTTTGCTGAATGAGCATGGTCGCACCCATGATAATTGGAGTAATGTAGTAGGGGTCCTTTGCAGACAGATCCTGTATCCACCAGCAGAAAGGGGCGTGGCGGAGTTCAATAGAATACATGAGAGCCTTGTAGAGCCCAAAGAAGACAGGTATCTGAATGACCATAGGAAGACAGCCCCCCAGGGGGTTTACCTTGTGCGTTTTGTACAAGGCCATTGTTTCCTGACTCAGTTTTGTCTTGTCGTTTTTGTACTTCTCCCGAAGTTCGGCTATCTTCGGTTGCAGTTTCTGCATCTCCTTCATGGATTTGTAGCTCTTATTGCCCAGGGGCCAAAAAATTATCTTTATCAGGATGGTCAGGATGATAATAGCGATGCCGTAGTTGTGAACATAGCTGTTGAGAAATTTGATGGAGATCAAGAGGGGCATGGCGAGCCACTTCATCCATGAGCCGAAATCTATAGCATTATCGAGGCCGACTCCCTGAGCTTTGAGAATGTCATTCTCCTTTGGTCCGAGGTATAACGAGTAGCCAAACGACGCGACCTGTCCGGGGGGAATAATATTGGGAGTGCTTTTCAGACTCACGGAAACCATGTTTCGAGGATCCACGAAAAGAGAAAGACTGGTCAGTGTCGGGTTTTGCGGCACCATGGCGGCAATAAAATATTTGCTTTCAAACCCCGCCCAGGCAATATCAGGGCCCAGTAATTTCCCGGATTCAATTTTTTTGACTTCGTAACGGTCTATGCTATTGGCAATGAAAGAAACAGGTCCATCGTGGCCGTAACTATCTGATTCTGCTTTGGGATCGACGTACTGATTCCAGGAAAGAAACGCACTTTCACTAAGAGCTGCTTTTGATAGGTTATGTATTTTTACTTCTAAATCAAAGGCATATTTATCAGGATAGAAGGTAAATATCTTTTCCGTTTTCATCTCATTGGCGTATGTCAGAGTGAAGGTGATTCTGCCGCTCTCAGGTCTTTGTGTCATATCGATTGATACTGTATCCGATGTGAATATACTTTCAGGGTGAATATCGACACTTGATTCGGGGGAGGTCATTGTGAGAGGTCTCAGCATGCTGTCCATAACTTGGACGAGTTCGATAGGTTCGGAGTCCCCGTCGAGAGAACTGCGGTAATTCTTCAGTTTGTAAGATTTCAGGCTGCCGCCTTTAGTAGTGAAGACAGCTTTATAGAGAGAAGTCTCCACGGGGATATCCTTCTCGGTTCCCATGACCGGCTTTGACAGGACGGTTCCTGTCTTAACCGGCGTCACCTGTTCCGGGGCAGCCACTTTACCGGCGGGCTTTTCTTTAGCTGCCGTCTCCTGCCGGGCGGATTCCGGCTGTTGCTGGGGCGGTTTTTTTACAAAAAATGCCTGCCATGCGAGAATAACCGCCACTGACAGGATTATGGCAAGAAAGGATTTCTTGTCCATTCAATACCTCCGTACTTTAGCGTTTTATTTTATTTAACTGGATCGTAACCGCCGGGGTGAAGAGGATGACACCGAAATAGCCGCATCAGGCCAATATACGGTCCTCTGACAGGGCCATATCGCCGGATTGCATCTATGGCATATTCGGAACAAGATGGGTAAAAACGGCAACATGGAGTAAAAAGAGGAGAGATGCATATCTGGTATAATTGGACAAATACAATAAGAATTTTTCCCAGAATCTGCGCAAACGTTATCTTATACATCTGATTTTTTGATTAAGTGGCTTTCTAACTCTGTGCATACATCTTGATATGCTAACGGTGTTATATTTCTTTTTGCAATTATCACGATGTCTTGTGGAGTAGAAAGCCTTGATCTGTTTAATCTAAAAAACTCTCTTACGAGACGTCTAATCCTGTTTCTCTGAACAGCGCTCCCCACCTTTTTACTGACCGTTATTCCCAGTCTGCTAATGCCCATTTCATTCTTGCATACGACGATGGTGAAATGTTCCGAATGGCTGCGCACCCCCTGCTGATAGACGGTCAAATAATCTCTTCTTTTGCTAATTCTTACATGCTTGCCAAAGGGTTGTTTTTCCATGGACCGCTTTTTCGGGTGTTAAACGGCCAACCTCTTTCTGCCCTTAGCTCGTCTGCGACTCAGGACCGATCTCCCTCCCCGCGTGGACATTCTAACTAGAAAGCCGTGGGTTCTTTTCCTCTTCGTGTTGCTGAAATTTGTCAGGTTCTTTTTCATTCACTTGACCCCACTGAGAAATATTAAGGTGCTTCACTAATCATAACCGGATTTGTTTGTCAAGGTTAAATTGGATGTGTGGAAGTAATAACTATTGATATATCATAGCGCCGTCGCATGCCTTTTATCCTAGAACCCAAGGGCAATATGTGAAAACTTGAGATGAAGACGAATGTTTCTGCCTATGCTTCCATTTATACCTTAAAGCTTCGTTGTAATGATCAGGTTTTACAGATTATAGAGCTGCCGGTTTCCGAAGCGAATATATCTTAGATTCTGCATGTATTACGCGCAGCACATGTGTCATCATTTCTGCGGCGTTATATGTGGAAGGACCGCTTTTCCCGCATCTGGGATCACATGGATATTCTCGCGATAAGGGATGGGTGAAAGTGGTCATTTCTCTGTTGCAGGAATGGAGAAAGTCTGCCTATTATGGCCACGCAATTTTTTGCAGAAATGTATTGAGGAAGAGGTGTTTTGGTGAATCAGTTCCGGATCGTTACCGAATTTGAACCGAAGGGTGACCAGATAAAGGCCATCGCGCAGCTTGTCGATGGTATTGAGAAAGGGGCTCGCCATCAGGTGCTCCTCGGCGTAACAGGTTCGGGCAAAACATTTACCATCGCTAATGTGATTCATGCGGTTCAGAGGCCTGCCCTGGTGATTGTACACAATAAGACGCTGGCGGCCCAACTCTACGGCGAATTCAAGATATTGTTTCCTGATAATGCCGTTGAATACTTTGTGAGCTACTACGACTATTATCAGCCTGAAGCCTATATACCGAGCACGGATACGTACATCGAAAAAGATACGTCAATTAATGAGGAAATCGATAAGCTGCGACATTCTGCGACCCATTCCCTTTTGGAACGTAGTGATGTCATCATTGTTGCCAGCGTTTCCTGCATTTACGGTCTCGGATCCCCTGAAGCGTACCATGGTATGCTGCTCATTTTGGAAGAGGGGATGGAGATTCCTCGGGATGAGATGTTAAGAAGGCTGGTAGAAATTCAGTATGAGCGCAATGACATCGATTTTCATCGCGGGACATTCCGGGCGCGCGGGGATGTGGTAGAAATCTTCCCGCCGTATGAAGAAGAAATGGCGATCAGGGTCGAATTCTTTGGAGATGTTATCGAGTCCATTTCCATGGTAGACCCCCTCCGGGGAAGAAAACTAAATGCCGTGCAGAAGACGGCCGTCTATCCCGGGAGTCACTATGTGACGACGAAGGACAATATGAAAAGGGCCATATCCGCAATCAGGCAAGAGCTGGAGGAGAGGCTCGGGGAACTCCGCACGCAGAATAAACTTCTTGAGGCACAGAGGCTTGAACAGCGCACAAAGTTTGATATCGAGATGATGGAGGAGATGGGCTACTGCCAGGGCATCGAGAATTATTCCCGTCATCTCACGGGTAGAGGGCCGGGAGAACCGCCTCCCACGCTCATGGAATACCTGCCGGAAAGGGCGCTTGTTGTCATTGACGAAAGTCATGCCACCATCCCGCAGTTAATTGGGATGTACCGGGGCGATAGAGCGCGCAAGGAGACCCTGGTCAATTACGGCTTCCGCCTTCCATCCGCCTTGGATAACCGGCCGTTGATGTTTGCAGAATACGAGGGCCTCGGCAATCAGAGGATATATGTATCGGCAACGCCTGCTCTGTATGAACTCAAGAAGGCCAGGGGACGGGTTGTTGAGCAGATCATACGGCCCACGGGGCTCGCGGATCCGGAAATAATTGTGAAGCCCGTGAGCCACCAAGTGGATGATCTCCTTTCCGAGATCCGTGAAAGGGTAAGAAAAAGCGAGCGCGTCTTGGTGACCACACTTACCAAGAGGATGGCGGAAAATCTCGCGGCTTACTACCAGACTTTGGGGGTCAAGGTGAAGTATCTTCATTCCGATATTCACACCCTCGATCGGGTAAGCATTATCCGGGACCTGCGTTTAGGGGAATTTGATGTCCTGGTCGGGGTTAATCTCCTCAGGGAGGGCCTTGATATACCGGAGGTATCTCTGGTTGCTATTTTAGATGCCGACAAGGAGGGGTTTCTTCGCTCTGAGCGGTCCCTGATTCAGACGAGCGGAAGGGCGGCGAGACATTTGTCGGGGCAGGTGATAATGTATGCCGACAATATTACTGATTCGATCAAAGCCTGTCTTAATGAAACGAAAAGGCGGAGGAAAATCCAGATGCGTTATAACAAAGAACACAACATCACTCCCGAGTCCATCAAGAAAGGCATCCATGATATACTTGCTTCTGTCTATGAAGCGGATTATGTTACTGTACCTGTTATCTCGAAAGGCAGGGAGGTCATTGCCTCGGAAGAAGAACTGCCCGCCATGATCAGGAAATTGAAAGAAGAGATGAAAGAATCCGCAAAAAATCTTCAGTTTGAGAAGGCGGCGGAACTCCGGGATCAGATTAAAGAACTGACAAGCATATTATTAGAAATGGGAGAAGAAGTTTGATTTCGTGTTTATGAAAAAGACCATCTGCATAATAACTTTACTAGCTGTGATTATGCTCCTGGCTCTTCCAGATATCTCACTTGCTGAGAATCTGTCGGACCAGGTGTGCAGTCAAATTGGCAATAGGATCAGGGGGGCAGAAGTAACATCGAAAGCCGCATATCCTCACGGGTTGCACTCCGTTTCGCCACTGCTCTCAAGATTCTATGCGGGGCGTGGATTTCGGCCCGCCTGGAGCGATGATTATGGTCTCTCTCCCGATATGGAGGATTTTCTTGAAGTGACCCGCACGGCCTATCGCGAAGGATTGAATCCGCAAGATTATCATCTCAATAAGATCGAAGCCGTGCTATCCGATTTATATGCAAGTCAAATTGGATTGGGACCGTATGACGCGGTAAAACTTGCCGATCTTGATCTAATATTGACACAAGCTTTTTTCCTTTATGCATCTCACCTGGTTGATGGACGTGTAGATCACCAAAATATTTATCCTGATTGGGTTGTGAACGAGAGATCTGCGGACCTCCCGGCAGTCCTTGACGAAGCCCTTGAATCGAAAGAGATGCAAAAGACGCTGGCAGATCTGGCGCCCCCTTATCCAAATTATGCCAGGTTGAGAGAAAAGTTGATAACGTATCGGGCTATTGCCGAAAATGGCGGATGGCCTCAGATACCCGATGGACCCAAGCTCATAAAAGGATCCCGCGGCGAGAGGGTGGCCATACTGAGGCAGAGGCTTATTGCCTCGGGAGACCTCGCTTCGACGACAAAGGAAAAACCCGACATCTTTGATCACGATCTGGAGATGGCGGTCCGAAAGTTTCAAAAAAGACATGGCTTGAAAGATGACGGGGGGGTCGGCAAATCGACGTTGAAAGTAATAAACGTTCCCCTGGAAACGCGGATACGTCAGATAGCCCTAAACATGGATCGCCTGCGCTGGCTTTCTGATGATATGGGACGGAATTATATTTTCGTAAATATCGCTGATTTCTCTTTGGAGGTAATGGAAGATGAACAGCCTGTGATGGCGATGCGTATCATAGCGGGGAAAGATGAGCAGCGGAGCTGTGTCCTGAGCGCAAAGATGACGTACCTGGAGTTGAACCCGTTCTGGAGGGTGCCGGACAGCATCGCGACCAAAGAGATATTGCCTCAAATAAAGAAAGAGCCTGGTTACCTGGCGCAAAAAACCATAAAAGTATTCAAGGACTGGAGCGACAATGCAAAGGAAATAGATCCGATGCTGGTCAACTGGTCCCGTGTCAGGGCAAGTAACCTCGGCTATAAATTCCGTCAGGAGCCGGGCCCTTTAAATCCATTAGGAAGGATAAAGTTCATTTTTCCCAACGAGTGTGAGATATACCTCCACGACACACCTGCGCGCCATCTCTTCGGGAGGGCCCGCAGGGATTTCAGTCACGGGTGCATACGCGTGGAAAAGCCTATTGAACTGGCAACCTATCTACTGAGAAACAAGGAAACTTGGATACAAAAGAAAATATTGGCAGAGATCAAGAAAGGGAAACGACAGGTAGTGATGCTTCCCGAACCTGTTAATGTCCATATTTTCTACGGGACTGTGTGGGTAGACCGTGAGGGAGTGCTGCAATTCCGCAATGACATTTATCATGCCGATGAAATACCATATGACCTGCCTCTGAGGAAGGGACATGTCGCCGGTGAGACACAGTGACCTGTGCAGAGAACATTTTTCGACATCTGCCATTCCAGCCATGGCCATGCTAAACTCAAGCGAGATTCCAGTATCTGTTGTATTGACTGCTATCTATATGGGGACTTCCTCTGGATTTCATCATAGTGGAAATGCAAGGAAAGGAATTATGCGAAGCACGCAATCAAATCATGTGTTTCGTGTAAAGATATTCTGTAACTATTGATGTGGCGAAATTAAATGACTGATCAATTAATTGCCAGAGTTAAGAATGCACCCGCATCGCCGGGCGTCTATCTCATGAAAGATAAGGATGGTAAAGTCATCTATGTAGGTAAGGCCAGCAAACTGAAAAACCGCATCAGGAACTATTTCGGCAGGACGGACGGTCGGTCCATGGTTTCCTTCCTTATCGCGAAAGTCCGTGATGTAGAATTTATAGTGACAGGAACTGAAAAGGAGGCGCTCATCCTGGAGAACAACCTGATCAAGGAGCACAGGCCTCGCTATAACGTCAATTTCAGGGATGACAAGACTTACTTCAATATAAGGATGGATCCGGCCGCCATCTTCCCGCGTTTCCAACTCGTCAGACGCCCGAGAAAAGATGGGGCTCGATATTTCGGACCGTACCCGTCGAGTGCCGCGGCTAAAGAGACGCTCCGTTTTATTCAGTCCATATTCCGTCTCCGGACATGCACAGACAAGGAAGTGATATCCAGAAAAAGACCCTGTATTGAATACCAGATCAAAAGATGTCTCGCTCCCTGTGCCGGCTTCATCGATAGAGCATCTTACGGGGGATTGGTAAATGACAGCATGGCGTTTATGGAAGGGCGCGAGAAAAAGCTGGTTGCCGATCTTTGTGTGCGTATGGGCACGGCTTCTGAAAACTTGCGCTTTGAGGAGGCGGCGGTCCTGAGGGACACGATTGCGGCTATTGAGGAAACTCTGGAGAAACAGAGGGTAGTCTCCGGGTTCTCAAATGATCGCGATGTATTTGGAATCCATCGCGAAGGAAACCTGACACAAATATGCATGCTGTATGTAAGAAAAGGGAAGATTATCGGAAAAAAGACATTTCCTCTATTTAGGATAGGAAGTGATTCTTCTGAAATACTGTCGTCTCTTTTGAAACAATACTATGACGGCGGCGCTTATATTCCAGATGAAATAATCATTCCTCTCAATATAGAGGATCGTGCAGTTACGGCGGAATGGCTCTCGGAAAAGAAAGGGAAGAAGGTATCCGTAGCGGTGCCCAAAAGAGGCCAGGGGATGGAACTGCTCAAGATAGCAGGAAACAACGCCAGAAGCATATTCGAAATGGAAAAACATGCGACCCCTATGGAAGAAACACTCAGTGTACTTGCCAGGGAGTTGTTGTTGAAAAATATACCGCGCCGGATAGAGTGCTTCGACATTTCCAATATTGGCGGAAAGTACGCCGTGGGATCAATGGTCACCTTCGTTGATGGAAAAGCATGGAAGCCAGGATATAGGCGCTTCAGGATCAAGACCGTTCATGGTGCCGATGATTATGCCATGATGTACGAAGTCCTGAACAGAAGGTATAGGGAAAAAGACAATCCTCCGGATCTTATCCTCCTGGATGGAGGAAAAGGACAATTGGGTGTAGCTGTCGCTGCTCTGAAAGATTTGCATATAGAAGGCGTCGATGTTGTCGCTCTGGCGAAGGAACAGAGGCAAAGGCAGACCGATAGAGGCGAGGACCGAGTTTACATCGTGGGGAAGAAGGATCCTGTGTATGTTTCAAAATGGCCTGAAGCGCTTTTCTTACTTCAGAGGGTGAGAGAGGAGGCGCACAGATTTGCTGTTGCCTATCACCGGCAGTTGAAAGGGAAGGGGGATTTCCACTCTCTGTTGGATGAAATTACGGGTATCGGGGGAGAAAAGAAAAAGGCGTTGCTTAAACTCTTCGGTGATGTCAGCAGGATCAGAGATGCGTCTGTGCAAGAACTGCAAGGGGTCCGCGGCATTGGCAGAAAGATGGCTGCAAGAATCCGTGCCTTTCTTGAGGGGGCAGCAGGAGTGAATGATTGATGAGTTTCCTGTCTATTTTGATCATTGCCATAGGCTTGGGAATGGATGCCTTCTCCGTGGCAATCGGCGTGGGGGCAACCTTCAGGATAGTATCATGGGGAGCTGTCTTTCGGCTTTCCTTTTACTTTGGACTGTTCCAGTTTCTTATGCCTGTGGCGGGATGGTTTGCCGGAGTGTCGGTAGCTAATATCATTGCAGGGTATGATCACTGGATTGCTTTTGGACTTCTTTCTCTTGT
>Ga0209777_10000478_pt1 | contig 66240 bp, 68 predicted proteins | sample FrelakmetHBP12HB_FD_187147 | JGI IMG/M metagenome (GOLD analysis project Ga0209777, IMG submission 187147) | Freshwater lake sediment microbial communities from the University of Notre Dame, USA, for methane emissions studies -HBP12 HB (SPAdes)... | ecosystem: Environmental > Aquatic >...
CATCATTATATTTTTGTCATTCTTACCTTCCTTAAATATAATGATGAAAATGCTAATTTATTCTAACCATCCCTGGCAATCGTGTCAACGTAAAAGACCAACAATTTTGGGGAGTTTTACAGGCTGGAATTTTGACACCACCTCCAAACCAGGGTGTTATTAAAGTCCAGCTTTTCAACCCACCCCCGAATCCCGCCCCGCGCAGATGAGGATTTTTGTATTACAGTATAATGACGCATGGCACTACCCGCCAATGCAGCAAGCCGCCATAATAGGTCAGGCGGAAATATCGACAAAATTTATCCTAATTCTAATGAAGGAGGCCAGGTCAATGCCTGCCAAAGGTTGGATAGAAGTCAACGAACTATTTTGTAAAGGTTGTGAGTTATGCATCTCAGCCTGCCCGCCCAAAGTCCTGGAATTGGATGGCGAAAAGTTAACTTCCAAGGGTTACCATCCGACGCATATATTCAAGGACGGCTGTACCGGGTGCGCCATCTGTGCAATAGTCTGCCCTGATGCGGCTCTCACGGTCTATCGCGAAGTGACCAAAGCGCCCGCCCCTGTGACGGCAGGAGGTGATTGAAATGAGGCGTGAAATGTGGAAGGGCAACGAAGCCATCGCCGAAGCAGCCGTACGCGCCGGTGTGGAGGCCTATTTTGGCTATCCCATCACCCCGCAAAACGAAGTGCTCGAATACATGTCCCACCGCCTGCCGGAACTCAAGCGGGCTTTCGTACAGGCCGAGAGTGAACCGGCGGCCATCAACATGGTTTACGGTGCGGCCTGCACCGGGGCGCGCGTGATGACCTCCTCCTCCAGCCCGGGCATCAGCCTGATGCAGGAGGGCTTGTCGTACATCGCCGGGACCGAGGTCCCGATGGTGCTGGTCAACGTGATGCGCGGCGGGCCGGGCCTCGGCAACATCGCCCCCTCGCAGGGCGATTACAACCAGATCTGCAAGGGCGGCGGCCACGGCGACTATCACCCCATCGTGCTGGCTCCGGCCTCGATCCAGGAGTCCGTGGACCTGATACCGGTAGCCTTTGAACTGGCCCATAAATACCGGAGCATCTGCTGCCTCCTGATCGACGGTTCCATCGGGCAGATGATGGAACCGATCCAACTGCCGGAGATGCAGCCGGTCGTCCGGAAAGAATACGATTGGGCCGTAAGCGGAGCGAAGGGACGCAAGCGGCATGTCCTGACTTCGATCTACCTGGATGTCCCAACCGAGGAAAAAATCAACCTGCGCATCCTCGGACGCTGGCGCGAAGCCCAGGCCAACGAAATTCGCTTCAAGGAATATTTCCTGGAGGATGCCGAATATATCGTCATTGGCTTCGGGACGGCGGGCCGGATTGCGCTTTCAGCCGTGCGCGCCGCCCGGGCGCTGGGCATCAAAGTGGGGCTGTTCCGCCCCATCAGCGTCAATCCCTTCCCCTATAAGCGGGTGGAGGAACTGTGCAAACAGGCTCAATCCTTCCTGGTGGTGGAGATGAACACCGGGCAGATGCTCAAGGATGTCCAGGCGTCGGTCAGGAACCGGATCCCTATCCGCTTCTACGGGCGGCTGGGCGGCGTGATGCCCTTCCCGGATGAATTCGTCCACGAGATGCAGGAAATGATCAAGAATCCCGGCAAGCCGGAAGATGATCCGGTTGAGCTATGGTATCAGCGAATGATTGCCCGGTGAAATGAGAGGTATTTATGGTTGCGACTACTATTGTTAATCCCAAAAACCTGGTCTACTCCCGCCCCAAGGGGTTTACGGACACGCCCACGCATTACTGTCCCGGCTGCACGCATGGGACGGCGCACAGGCTGGTGGCCGAAGTGCTGGAAGAAATGAACATCCTGGATAAAACCATCGGCGTGGCGCCGGTCGGCTGCGCGGTGTTCGCCTACAATTACATTGACACCGACTTCGTCGAAGCCGCCCACGGGCGCGCCCCGGCCATGGCCACTGGCATCAAGCGCGTCTTTCCGGACCGCGTCGTCTTCACCTACCAGGGCGACGGCGACCTGGCCTCCATTGGCATGGCTGAAACCGTCCACGCGGCGGCGCGCGGGGAAAACATCACCGTCATCTTCATCAACAATGCCATTTACGGCATGACCGGCGGGCAGATGGCACCCACCACCCTGCCCGGCATGAAGACGACCTCTTCGCCCAACGGCCGCGATGTGGAGACGCAGGGCTATCCCATCCGTATGGCTGAGATGCTGGCAACGCTGGATGGAGGCGGTTACATCGTCCGGCGCAGCCTGCACGACCCCAAGAACATCCGCCTGGCGAAGAAAGCGATCCGCCTGGCGTTTGAGACACAGGTGCACGGCCTGGGCTTTTCGATGGTGGAACTGCTCTCCACCTGCAACACCGGCTGGGGCTTGACGCCGGTTGAGTCGCTGACGTGGCTGGAAGAGCACATGATCCCGGCCTTCCCACTGGGTGATTATAAGGTTGCGCCGTCGGTAGCAGCGCTAAAAATCTAAGAATTTCTGTGTCGCCGGGAGGCGGCGTTTTTCCGTCGAAGCGGTTTTCCCACAGGTGAGGAGATTGCTTCGTCGCCAAGAACGCTCCTCGCAACGACACGAGGAACGGAGAACCCTCATGCAAACTGAAGTTTTTCTGGCTGGTTTTGGCGGACAGGGTGTCATGTTCGCCGGTCAGGTGCTTTCCTATGCCGCCATGGATATCGGCAGAGAGGTGACCTGGATCCCCTCGTATGGCCCGGAAATGCGCGGCGGTACGGCCAACTGCACCGTCGTGATTGCGGACGAAGAGATCGGCTCGCCGCTGGTTCTGAACCCGCCTGGGGTCATCATCATGAACCTTCCGTCACTCGATAAATATGAATCAATCGTCAAACCTGGCGGCGTGTTGATCGTCAATTCTTCGATGGTGGACCGGGACGTGACCCGCAGCGACATTACCTGGGTCGCCATCCCGTGCAACGAAATCGCCGAGGAAGCCGGTGACCGCCGCATGGCAAATATCGTCGCCACTGGCGCGCTGCTGGCCCTCCTGCCTGTATTGACCATGGAAGACATCGAAGCCGCCCTGAACGCTCACATGCCTGGCCGCCACAAGGACCTGCTGACCAAGAACATTGACGCCTTGAAGCGCGGGGCGGAATATGCAAAAGAACACGCGGTAAAAGCAAAGTAAAGAAATAAGAAGTGGAAGTCAAAAAGTAAAACGGAGGTCGTGATTGAACGGCCTCCGTTGTGTATCGGACCCCTTCGTCCGCTTTGTAATCAGATCACTTCCCCACTGCCTCCCGCCCGGCCTGGAAGGCCTTGCGGTTGAGTTCGATGTGTTTGGGAGGCACGCGCTCCATGATGACCTTCAACCAGACCTCGGGGGTGAGTCCCGCCCCGGCTTGTCCGCCGCTTTCCAGCAGAGCCGAGAGCGCCCCCAGCAGGACCACGTTGGCAACCTTCAGGTTTCCCAACGAAGCGGCGATCTCCTCGCCGTTGATATATTCGACGTGCGAGGTGACCTGGGCGAAGGCCTTGCGCAGAGTCTCGTCACTTGGATAGGCCTGGTCGCCGGAGATGGCCGTCAGCGGCTCGATAACCTGCATGTTGACCAGCGCCAGAGAGCCGGGGCGCATCACTTTCAGGTTGCGCAGCGCTTCGAGTTTTTCAAACGCCAACAGCACGTCGGCCTCACCCGCTCCGATGAGCGGGGAATATACAACCTTCCCCCAGCGCACGTGGCTGGTCACGCTGCCGCCGCGCTGCGACATGCCGTGCACTTCGGCCTGTTTGGCCTGGAATCCCGCTGCCAGGCCGACGTTGACCAGCACGTCACTTGCCAGGATGGTGCCCTGTCCGCCCACGCCGCAGAGCAGGAAATTGATGGTCTCTTTCATGAGGCATCTCCTTCCATCTCAACTTCAGCCGGCCTGAATGGGATTGCATCACGCGGACAAATCTCGGCGCAGACCTCACAGCCGGTGCATAGACTGGCATCAATCAGGGCCTTGGGCCGCTGGGTTTTCTCGTCCAGTTCCTCGCTCTTCAGGATGGCCGGACAGCCGATGCGGAAACACAGCGTACAGCCGTTGCATTTGTCCGCCAGCACTTCCAGCGGTATCCAGCGCTTGCGTACCTCTGGCAGAAGTGCGCAGGGTTCCACCGCGATCAGCACCGACGGCTCGTCCAGCTTGATATATTCCTTGAGCAGCTTCTCAATGGCCTTCACGTCGTACCCGGGGACCGACTGCACGTGCCGGACGCCCAAGGCGCGCACCAGCGGTTCGAGCTCCACCCGGGTCGTTTCCTGCCCGAGGAGGGTGCGGCCTGTGCCGGGATTTTCCTGCTGGCCGGTCATGGCGGTGATACGGTTGTCCAGGATGACGGTTGTCACCGGGCTATTGTTGTAGACAACGTTGACCAGGGCCGGGATGCCGGTATGGAAGAAGGTCGAATCGCCGATGACCGCCACATGATGCTCTGGACTACCAGCCTTGGCTGCGCCATGCGCCACGCCGATGCCAGCGCCCATGCAGCCGCAGGTATGGATGGCGCTCAAGGGTGCTGTCAGTGCCAGCGTGTAACAGCCGATGTCCCCATTGACCGGGACCTTGAGTTTGTTCAGGATGTAGAACGTGGGGCGGTGGGGACAGCCGGAACAGAGCACCGGTGGACGCCCGGGCAGCGGACCCGTTTCCACGTCCGGCAGCGGGAAGTGTGCTGATTCGGGCAACAAGCCGGCCGTGATGGCTGATTCCCGCACCACGCGCGGGTCGAATTCGCCGGTGATCGGGAAGATGCTTTTTCCCTCCACGGCAATCCCCATCAGGCGCATGGCCTCCTCAATGAAGGGATCGAGTTCCTCGATGACGATCAGTCGTTTCACCGATTGCGAAAATTTGCGGATCATTTTTTCAGGAAGAGGCCAGGTCATGCCGAGACGCAGAATGGACGCCTGCGGGAAGACTTCCCTGGCGTACTGGTAGGCCACGCCACAGGTGAGGATGCCGAGCGAGCGGCCGCCCGGTTCGAGGCGGTTATAGGGGAAAGTTTCAGCGAAAAGGGCGATGTCACGGATGCGCTGCTCGATGACCGGGTGGCGCTTGACAGCGTTGCCCGGCACCATGACGTACTTGGCCGGGTTGCGCGGGAAGGGCTTTGGCTCGGCTGCGGGAGCGTTCCGTTCGCCCAATTCCACCGCCGTGGCGGAGTGGCAGATGCGGGTGGTCAAGCGCAGCAGCACCGGCGTATCGAAACGCTCGCTCAGTTCGAAGGCGGTGCGTACCATGTCCTTCGCCTCCTGGCTGTCCGAAGGCTCGAGGCAGGGGACTCGTCCGAACTTGGCAAATGTCCTGTTATCCTGTTCGTTCTGGCTGGAGTGCATGGCGGGGTCGTCGGCAGTGACGATGACCAGCCCCCCCTCCTGACCGGTCATCGAAGCGTACATGAAAGAGTCTGCCGCGACGTTCAGGCCAACGTGCTTCATGACGGCCATCCCCCGGCGCCCAGCATAAGCCGCCCCGATGGCGACGTCAACGGCCACTTTTTCGTTTGGCGCCCATTCAGCGTAAACATTTGGGAAGAGGGCGTAGTTTTCCAGGATTTCCGTGCTGGGCGTACCGGGGTAGGCAGATGCCACCGCCACGCCTGCCTCCCACATCCCGCGGGCGACAGCCTCGTTACCAGAGAGCATTTTTATCATGCGATTGGCTCCAATTGGTGATAAAGAAGTGATCGGGTTTGCTGGTTTTTATTGTAATTCAGAACTCTGCACGGGGCTAATGCCTTTCATCCCTTCATGCTGTTATCTTTAACGCCCGTGGCGGTGACTTTTCTCACCAGTCAGGGCTTTCATAGAGTCGGAAAGCCCGGGAATCCCCACCCCTAACCCATGCCCCAAGACAGGGGTTTCGGCGCCCCATGGCGCCGAAACTGCCGATCGCGGCTTGACGCCGCCTCGGCTAGAAGAAGGTATTGGGGTGTTGGCAGACGGTAAAACCGTCTGCCAACACCCCAAACCCAAGTTTTTGAAAACCGTGTTTCACGAGCGCGGCGTTATAATCTGACTACCTTGCATCCATGAAACACAGACTCCGTACCTGGCTCCTCCGCCTTTTCTTTATCATCATCCTCGGCCTCCTGCTGTGGTGGGCAGTGCGGTATGCACCACTGGGGGAAATCTGGGCTACGTTCCGCGGGCTGCACCTGTGGCAAATAGCTGTCATGCTGGTGGTGAATACGATGATCTATGTTCTCGCCACCTTGCGCTGGTGGCTTATTGCCAGGGCAGATGCAAAGCACATCCCCTATCTGCCGCTGCTGGGGGTGCGTGTGTCAGTGTTTGGGGTGAGTTATTTTACACTTGGACCGCAAGTGGGGGGAGAACCACTGCAGGTGCTTTTCCTGCAACGAAAATACGGGCTGACTTACACGCGCGCCACTGCCTCAGTCCTGATGGACAAATTACTTGAGTTTCTGGTTGATTTCCTTCTGCTGGCGCTTGGATTGACTGCAATCTTCCGGGCGGGCGTGTTTACCGAAAGCAGTTCCTCGTTTTCATGGGAGCTGATCGGGCTGTTCTTACTAGTGTTATGGCCGCCAGCCCATATCGTGTTACTCTATCACCGTCATTACCCATTGACGGCGCTGGTGCGGGCCATCCCGTTCATTCCAAAGAATGCAAAGGCAACCCGCTTCCTGCGAGCCGCCGAATGGCTGGCGGGCAACTTCTGCCGCCTCCATCTTCCGAATCTACTGGGAGCATTGGGCGTTTCACTACTTCAAGGAGCAGGGATGATTTGCGATTATGCTCTAATGGCTACCTTCCTGGGTATTCACCTGCCCTTCTGGAAGACGGTCGCGGCCTGGGCGGCTGGCTGGCTGGCATTCCTGATGCCATTGCCCGGCGGACTGGGGGCGTTGGAGGCCAGCCAGGTGTTCGTTCTGGGCAAGTTCGGGATCCGGAATGCAGCCGCGATCAGCCTTATCCTGCTGATGCGCGGCCGTGACCTGTTGATCGGCGGCCTCGGCCTTCTCATGGCCGGTACAGCCTCCTGGAGGAAGAAATCCGGGCCGGCGTGAGGGTATAATCCAGGGTATGAATTTCCTCATCACCGGTGCAGCCGGATTCCTCGGTTCAACTCTTGCAAACCAGATCGCCCGCGAGGGCCATCAAGTGCGCGGCCTCGACGACCTGTCCACCGGCGACCCGCAGGCGCTTTCACCAGATGTCCACTTCACGCGTGGGGACGTGAACGACCGCCCCAAGCTCTGGACAATGCTCCAGGAAGTGGACTGCGTTTATCACCTGGCGGCACGCGTCTCCGTGCCAGAGTCCATCCTGTACCCGCGCGAATACAATGCCGTCAACGTGGGCGGGACCGTCAGCCTGATGGAGGCCATGCGGGATGTGGGGGTCAAGCGGGTTGTCTTCGCTTCCTCCGGCGCCATCTACGGCGACCAGGATATCCAACCCCTGACCGAGGGACAGACGCCCCGTCCACGCTCGCCGTATGCGGTCTCGAAACTGGCGGCGGAATATTACATCCGTACCATAGGAGGACTATGGGGAATTGAGACCGTCTGCCTGCGTATTTTCAATGCATACGGTCCCGGCCAGCACCTGCCAGCCTCCAATCCGCCGGTGGTACCTTATTTCCTGCGCCAGGCGCTGCGCAATGGGACGCTGGTCATCAATGGGGATGGCAACCAGACCCGTGATTACGTCTACGTGGACGATGTGGTCTCGGCCATGGTCGCCGCTGCAACTGCACCGAATGTCAACGGGCTGGTGATCAACATCGGTTCCGGGGCGGAGACGGGAATCCGCGCCCTGGCTGACCTAGTACTGAAAGTCACCGGCAGCCAGACAAACATCGTCTCCAGCGCCCAGACCACCGGCGGCGTCTCGCGTCTTTGCGCTGACCTGACACTGGCGGCCCAGAAATTGAATTACAAACCTTCCATCTCGCTTGAAGAAGGCTTGCGGCTGTCGCTTCAAAGGGACGTGCGCTTCAAGGGTACGAAAGAATTGACCATGAACGGCACGAAATAGCCGGGATTTGTTCTAGTTTAGTTTCTCTGTGGTGAAAATCCTTTCCCAAACCTTTTATGCCCGCCCCACGCTGACCGTCGCCCGTGAACTGATCGGGGCGCGGCTGGTGCGGATCCTGGACGACGTGCGCCTGGCAGGCATTATCACCGAGGCCGAGGCTTATGTCGGCGAAGAGGACCTGGGCTGTCACGCCAAGTCCGGGAAGACGAAGCGGAACGCCGTCATGTACGGCCGGCCGGGGCACGCCTACGTCTACTTCACTTATGGCATGCACTGGATGCTGAACGCAGTTACGGAAAGGGAAGGCTTTCCTGCCGCGGTACTGATCCGGGCGATGGAAGTGGTTGAAGGCGCCGACATCATCTCCGCCCGCCGCCAGGGACGTGACACCTATGGTCCCGCCAAGTTGACCCAGGCGCTCGGTATTGATGCGACCTTGAATGGCGCCAGTCTGTGCGACCCGCATTCTGGTCTATGGATCGAAGCGGGAACCCCTGCTGCCGACAGCGATATAATCACCGGCCCACGCGTGGGGCTGTATACTGTCCCTGAGCCGTGGAAATCCGTACCCTGGCGTTTCCAAATGCGCCGAAGATGATAAAATAAGATTTCTCTGGTAAATAGCCATGTTCAAACGCAATAACCAACCAACCCCGCCCCCCACCGTGCAGACCGTGGAACGCATCACTTCAGTGCTTGGCGCGGGCGTCATCTGGCAGGGCAACATTGCCGGTTCCGGCGGTGTGCGCGTGGAAGGTACCTTCGAAGGGCAAATCGCCTTGAAGGGCCTGCTCGTCGTTGGCGAGACAGGCAAAGTAACCTGCGACAACGTCCGGGCGGCCAATGTCATTGTGGCCGGGGCGGTCAAAGGCAACATTACCGCCCAGAAGGTCGAAATCCGCGCCAGTGGGCGTGTCTGGGGCGATATCATCACAACCGCTTTCGCCACCGAGGAAGGCGCCTTCCTGCGCGGCCAGATCCGCATGGAAGATGCCGTTGACCTCGGCTTGGATGCTCCTGCTGAGACTCCTGCCGCCCCGGAACAAACCCCGCCAGCCAAAGTGTAACTCCCTTGAACAAGAAAAACGTTTCCAGAATTACCATGTCCAGCCCCGACCTGACCGATGCCGAGCGCCAAGCCGTGTTTGAAGTTCTCAAAACCCCTGATCTCAGCATGGGGCCGCAGATCCGGGCTTTCGAGAAGGCTTTCACTGACTTCACGGGCCTGGGCCATGCCATCGGCGTCAACTCTGGAACTGCCGGGCTGCACCTGTGCGTGCGGGCAGCTGGTGTAGGTCCAGGAGACTTGGTGCTGACCACTCCGTTCTCATTCGTTGCATCGACCAACGTGTTGCTGTTCGAGAACGCTGTCCCGGTCTTCGTGGATATTGACCCGCGCAGCGGTAACCTGAACCCGGTCCTGCTGGCCGAAGCGGCGCGCGACCTGACCGCGGGCGGAGAAAGAGCTCAAAAATGGCTGTCCCGTAAAGGGTCCGCGGCGCGCCGCGCGCTTAAAGCCATCCTGGGGGTGGACGTGTTCGGCCAGTCTGCCGATTGGGACCCCATCCGCAAAGTCGCCGATCAGTTTGGCCTGAAAGTGATAGAAGATTCTTGCGAGGCGCTGGGTGCAGAGTACAAGAGCCGCAAGGCCGGGACGCTTGGCGACTACGGCGTATTCGCCTTCTACCCCAATAAGCAAATCACCACCGGCGAGGGCGGCATTATTGTGACCGACGATGCCCAAGCCGCTGACCTGATGTGCGCCCTGCGCAACCAGGGTCGCGCCCCTGGCGATACCTGGCTTTCCCATACTTACCTGGGCTACAATTACCGCCTGGACGAGATGTCGGCTGCGCTGGGCGCCGCGCAAATGCTCCGGCTGGAGGAACTGCTTAGTAAACGTGAGCAGGTGGCGGCCTGGTACGGGGAGCGGCTGGTTGAAATCCCCGGCGTGGAAGCACCTTTTGTTGAGACGTTTACCACCCGCATGTCGTGGTTCGTCTACGTGGTGCGCTTCGACCCGGTCATTGACCGGGATACCCTGGCGAAACGCCTCGAGGCGTGCGGCGTACCGGTGCGGCCGTATTTCCTGCCAATCCATCTCCAACCTTACATGACCGAACGATTCGGCTATCGAGCCGGGGATTTTCCCGTTACCGAAGACCTGGGCCGCCGCGGGCTGGCCCTGCCATTCTCCGGGGTGATGACCGAAGAGCAGGTCGAGTTTGTCTGCCGGACCATCCATGCCGAATTGGGTAAATTGAAATAACCCATGGCAGATTTCCCGCCTCCACGTCGTGGACTGACATTGCAGGTCACACTGATCATTGTGGCAGCCGTCCTAGCTGCGCTGTTCGCCGTGCTTGCTTCGCAAGAACCAATCGGTTTGCGTTTTTCAATTTACATACTGGTGGCTGCAATCGCCTTCCTGCCGCTGCCCTTCCTGGTTTACCGGTTGTATTCCCTGAACCGTGCCAACTACAGCCTGGACCGGGACAAACTAACCCTCACCTGGGGCATGCGCGTGGAGCAGATCCCGGTCTCGGAGGTGGAGTGGGTGCGCCCACTGGAAACACTGGCCTCGCCGCTGGCATTGCCCTTCCTGCGCCTGCCGGGGTCGATTACGGGCTTCCGTCGCCACCGGGACATCGGACCGGTCGAATTCCTTGCGTCGGATGCCAAAGCCCTGCTTCTGGTTGCCACTTCCAAGCGCGTGTTTGCTATAAGCCCGCAGGATACGGCCGGTTTCATGCAGAGCATACAGCGGGCCATCGAAATGGGCAGTCTCTCCCCCGCTATGCCGCAGTCGGTGTATCCGACCTTTGTAGTGAGGCAGGCTTGGGAAAGCATGCTGGCGCGCTATCTCTGGCTGGCCGGGTTGTTCCTGAATATTGGCCTGCTGGTCTGGGTCACTTTATTGATCCCCTCGCTTGGACACATCCCGCTCGGCTTCATGCCTTCCGGCCTGGCGGGTGAATCAGTCCCGGCTGCAGGCTTGATCCTGCTGCCGGTCGTCAGCCTGTTTTTTTATATCACCGGCTGGGTGGCGGGGTTGATCTTCTACCGCCGTCCCGACCACCGTCCCCTGGCACACATCGTCTGGACCGGTGGTGTGTTCTCAACATTGCTGTTCCTTGTTGCGGTGATGTTTATTGTTACCACACCGGTATAATCCTGGCGGGTGGAATCCTCCGCCCATCCATCCTAGTGAAATCATGCTTCTTCAACTTCTGCTCGGTTTCCTCTTTGCCGGCCTGATCGCCTTTGCCGCCTACCGTGCCCACAGCCTGAGCAAGTCCGGGGCGTGGGGCGCTTTGTTGGAAGGGACCATCATCTTCGGCCTGGGCGGCTGGAAATGGGCCGTAATTCTGTTAGCTTTTTTCATTTCCTCCAGCGCCTTGACCCGCCTGTTCGGGAAGAAGAAAGCCTCCCTGAATGAAAAATTCGACAAGGGCGGAACCCGTGATATCGGACAGGTGCTTGCCAACGGCGCGATTGCCTCCATTTTTGCCGGCCTGCACTTCTTCTTCCCCGCCCTCTCCTGGACCTGGGTGGTTTTCGCCGCCTCGCTGGCGGCGGTCAACGCCGACACCTGGGCCACCGAGCTGGGCGTTCTCAGCCCGTCCCTGCCGCGCTTGATCTCTTCCTGGAAGCCGGTCGAACGGGGCACTTCCGGCGGCATCTCCCTCTTCGGGACACTGGTAGCTGCCAGCGGCGCGGCTTTCATTGCCATCCTAGGCGCCTTGCTCGGACCGGTCGGTCATGGCTTTGCCAATTTTGAGATCATCCTCATCGCCGGTCTGCTCGGATCGCTGTTCGACTCATTACTGGGCGCCACCGTCCAGGCAATTTATCGCTGCCCGCACTGTGACAAGGAGACCGAGAGATATCCCCTACACACCTGTGGGACGGAGACGGTCCAGATCCGCGGCTGGAGCTGGCTGAATAATGATATGGTCAACCTGGGCTGCGCGCTGATGGGGGCAGTGATCGGAATGATTCTGTAGGCACGACTCGTGACAGAGGATAATTCATTATTATGCCAGCAAGTAATGAGCAAGCATCAATTATCATTACCATATTTTTTCTGGCTTTCTTCGCTCAAGTTCTTAAAGAAATTGGCATCCCTTCACCAGGTTCATCTCAGAGTCTTCTGCTCTTTGCGGGATATCATTTCTCCTGTGGCGGCATCCATTTAGGCGTTGGAATTATTCTCTTTACTTTTTTGGGGAGTTTATCGGGCGCTTATTTAATTTTCTGTCTGGCCAGGTTTGGAGGTAATAAATTTCTGGCAAAACTAGACCGCTATGTTGTTATCAGCCATGAAGCCATGGAAAAAGCCACGAATAAGATAACAAAATATTCTTTCATAGCAGTATCGGTAGGGCGTTCAATTCCTGGTTTGAAAGTACCGACCTCAATTGTTGCAGGTACTTTAAAAATGCCGATCGGTAAATTTCTCATGGGCATTGTTTTTCCATTATCACTATGGATAGTTGTTTTTATAACCCTGGGGAGTACCTATGGTCATTTCACGCCTCAGATTGAATTCTCCCCTAGCCGCTTTCTCTTTCTCCTGGGAGCTCTGATCGCTTTACTGCTCAACCACCACAGGCTAAAAATCCCTCAACCTGGGATTCAGGATGCGTTCCAGAGCGAAACCCAGCATCGCAAAGCCCAGCCCCGTCAATAAAAGCAGGAAGATCGGTTCCAGCACCCAAAACCCGGACCCATACGCGGACCCGTGCCAGAGGGCATCGTAGATCACTTTGCCCCAGGTGGGATAAAGTGAATTTATCCCAAAGAGCCCAAGCGTGGCTTCCAGGAAAACGTAGCTGGGGATCAGGGTGATCAGTTGCGGCACCAGCAAGGGAATGATGCCCGGCACCATGTAATGCAGGATGATGCGCATATCGCTGGCGCCCGCTGCCCTGGCCGCTTCGATAAAGGGAGCTTCCTTCACCTGAAGAAAGGCAGCCCGGAAAGATTTGGTGGGGCTGCCAAAAACGTTTAGAAGCGCGATCAACCCCAGGAAGGTCCAGATGCCAACGTTGAAATAGGCATAGAAGATCACGCCGATTGCAATGACCGGCAGGATCATGATCCCCTCGATGAGCCTCTGGATCAGCCCGTCCAGCCAGCCGCCGTACCATGCCGCCATGGCGGCCACGATCATGGACAAAAAGGTAGTGACGGATGCCCCGATCAATCCGAGTGCCAGCGCGAACGGCATCCCCCACAGCAGGGGCACCAGCAGGTCCCGGCGCATGTAGTCTGTCCCGGCCCAGCCGGATACTTTCCCCATGAGGACGAATTCAGCGTCGACATTCGTTCCTTCCTCAAAAGTCATCACGTTGATCCGCAGTGTATAGTTGCCGCGCAAGACCACGGGCTTATCCTGGGTGGGATCGGAAAATAACAAATAGAAATCTGGTGTGGGATAATATCCACCCACGACAAACCACTTCTGCATGTTGGGGTACTTGGAAAGATTTTTCCGCAGGGAATGATCGTCCGAAAGGTGATAAGGCACATTGGTCACCGGCGAGAAATTACCGAAGTTGATCTCTCTGCCGTCGGGGGTGATCCAGGTGAGACTCACAAAAGGCAGTTTGCTGACATAGTCATTGGTGAAATACAGCGTCAAGTCCTGGGGATAGTCGCCGTAGGGATAATTAAAAACATAATCCATCGTGATGGTGCCGACTCCACCCGACACATAAGGCTGGACGGTTTTGAGTGCGGTCCCGTTCCGGCTGTCCAGGATGATCGTGGGTGGAAGCGGGTCGCGCCGGAACCAGTTCACCCAGATGGGTTGTGCTAGTTTGGGAACATAAGACTTACCCGTTAAAACGCTTGAATACCAGAGCTGGCCCAACTGGTCGTACGGGTAAATGACCACGGCGCAGATCGAACCGAGCACCAGGAGCAGGATGATTGCCAGCCCAAAGATGGCGGAAGGATAGCGCCCAAGCTCGTGGAAAAACGGTTTGATCGAGCGACGCACCCTGGCGAAATTTTTCTCGCGGTCTGCGACAGGCGCTTTTTCGTGGACGCTCTGCCCCGGGGCGTGTTGACGCGTCCAGACTAGATCGGTGGATAAACGGTCCTCGCCTCGTTTGCGGAACCGGAAACGGATCCGCCTTTTTGCCGCGACCGGTCTCATGGTCTGTTCCGCCCCGCCGACCCGTACACGAGGGTCCACGAGCCCGTAGACAAAATCCAGAACAAAAACGGTGATTCCCAGGATATATGCAAAGACCACCACGATGGTAACGACGATCCCCGAAATCCCGGGGAACATGCTCTCCCCAAAGAAATTCGGGACCGACATAATATATAGTCGCCCGATCCCTGGCCAGTTGAAGATATACTCCAGCGCGATGGTCATCTGCCAGAAGCTGACCATTAGCAGGGCAAGATTGGTGATCATGTAAGGCAGGGTTGGCCGCAGAATATAACGCCGCTCGATGACCTTATCGGACAAACCCTTGGCCCTGGCCAGATCAACATAATCTTCATTTGCATAGAGCAGAAAGAATGTTTTCCAGGAATACACCAATTGAAAGAACAGACTCATAACGATGGCCAGGACTGGCAAGACCATATGCCTGACCACCGTGGAAAAATAAGCCCAGGTTGTTTCAGGCGGGATCGGATCGAACATCCCACTGGGAGGGAGCCAATGAAGTGTTACTGCGAAGATCAGCACCAGGATAATCCCCAGGACCCAACTTGGAATTGAAGAAACAGGTGCCAGGACTGCAAACAACCTTTCCAGCCGGCTGCCATTATTTCGAAACAGGAAAAGCGCAAAAGGGATTCCCAGGATAAAAATGAAGAGGAAAGATGTACCCACCAGCAGCAAGGAGTGAGGCAGTTCTCCCAGGACGATATCTTTTGCACCCGTACGGGTGTTGAAGGATGAACCGGGGGCACCCTTTATCGTAACGGTGTTCGCGATATCCAACTTCAAGGCCCTGATCGTCCAGAGCATATGGCGCGGCCAATACGGGAGGATCAAACCAGCCGCTTGTTGAAGCTGGGCGCGCCTCTGATCAATGAGCGCCTGCTGTTCGGGCGTGGGCTGGCAATAATTACAAATGAGGCCGGGGAATTGGCGGCCGAGTTCTATTTCAACATCCCCGCGGACACTGTTATCGATCTGGTGACCCTGATCGGCCAGGATCACGGTAATAAAAACACCAATAAAAATCGTAATGGAAATTGTTAGAACCCTGACGAGCAGATACCTGACCGTCCTGAAGAAAACGCGCCTGGCAGCAGCAAAGCTGGGTTTGTTTTCTGCAATGGTATCCAATGGATACCTAGGTTTTGAAACTGATGACACAGGAGGAGGCGGCTGTTGGAGCCTGCTGATCGGGGGCGCGTTGGGGTGGGTTTCCAGCAGATCGGGATTGAGTTTTGAAGCCTGCTGGAGGCAATAGAGAACTTCTCCGGGTTCCTCGCTCACTTGAGCGCTCAAGATCCACGCCTCGGCGTTATCGGGATTTTCCTGAAGGATGGCAACAAGGATTTCCCTGGCCTGTTCCTTCTGGTTTTGGGCAATATAAAACCTTGCTTGAGAAAGGGCTTGGTCGATGTTCATCTGGTGGCTGTTAAATATTTTATGGTGGATTATGGCTGGGGTAAGCTCCCAACCAGGTGCTCAGCCGTCATTTGGCAGCTCAACAACTAATACACTACTTTAGCCAACTTGCAAAAATTTGTTCAGGGATTAGAGTGCAATCAGTATAGCAAGGAATCCACCCTGAAGCAACCCACCCAGGAACCAATCTTATGCCAGCAGGTGCGCCAGTAGAATCCTGACCCCGAGTAGGATCAGGATCACTCCCCCGGCAATCTCCATCCATTTGCCGAACTTCCCGCCCAGTTTGTTCCCCAGCCGCAGGCCCAGCCAGGAGACCAGCCCGGTCACGACGCCAATGACCACCGCTGGAACCCAGATGGTCACGCCGATAACCCCCAAGCTGAGACCGATTGCCAGCGCGTCGATACTGACCGCAATCGAGAGCAGCACCAGCGTCCAGCCGCGGGATGGGTCGTTCTTCTTCTCTTTTTCCTCGGGATGGAAACCGGACCAGACCATGCGCCCGCCCACGAAGGCCAGCAAGCCAAAGGCGACCCAATGGTCATAGGCAGTGATGTAGCGCTCGACCGTCGCGCCGGCAAACCAACCGAGCACCGGCATCAGGAACTGGAACAGCCCAAAGTGGAATGCCAGCCGGAAGGTTGGCCGCGGACCGGAGGTCCGCGGCTGGGCCCCCGCGCCGAGACAGACGGCGAATGCGTCCATGGCCATGCTGAGGGAGATGAGCAGGATTTCGATGAAGTTCATATTCTTTGGTTTGTAGGGGCGCAGCGTCGCTGTGCCCCTACAAAATTATGCTTTCCAGATCTTGAAATCCTGCAAGATCGAGCCCCCAATGAACTCGCGCAAAATGGAGTTATCGGGGATCAAGTCCACCTCCACGGGCAGGAACCACTCGAGAAAAGCCAGCAGGCGTTTGGCCTCGATGAATTCGGGCGTGCCGCGCGGCACCTGGCGCAGGAGCGGCTCGGCCAGCGGCTGGAGGGCCGACATTTCATAGACCAGCGCTGAATTGAACATTACGTCGGAGTTTTCCTGATAGGGGAAGATGTAAAGTTCTTCGCCGCGCCGGACCGATTCCCAGCGGGAAATGGTCCCCTGGGCAGTGTAGCCGCGCTCGCGTGCGTCCCGCACGATGCGCCGGATGAGCCGCGTATCGGCGGTGGAGACGCGGTTGTGGCGGTCGAGGTTGAGCTGGGTCAGCGCGGCGGCATAGATGCGGAAGGCGCGGCCGGATAATGCTTCGGGGAGCAGGCGGGGGTCCAGCCCATGGATGCCCTCCAGGATGATGATCTGGTCGGGGGTCAGTTGCACGGTATCACCAGGTACCTGCCGGCCAGCCTTAAAGTCATAATGCGGCAGGGTCACCGTCTCCCCGGAAATGAGACGGGTCAGGTGGTCGCCAAGCTGGGAGAGATCGAGGGCTTCCAGGGCCTCGAAGTTGAACTGGCCCTTTTCATCGAGCGGCGTTTTCTCGCGGTCGACGAAATAACTGTCAAGTTCGAGGGCAAAAGGCGAAAGGCCCAGCGCCAGCAATTGGATGGCCAACCGCCGGGAGAAGGTGGTCTTGCCGGAAGACGAAGGCCCCGAGATGAGCACGATGCGCGCTTCCCTGCGGCGGTGGGCAATCTGGCGGGCAATGTCGGTGATGTGTTGTTCGTGCAGGGCCTCCGACACGAGGATGACCTCGCGGCTGCGCCCGCTTTCGATGGAGTCATTCAAGGCCCCCACGTTGTCAATTCCCAGACGTTCCAACCACTGCCCATACTGGTGGAAGGCGGCCATCAGCTTGGGATAAGCTTCGATGGGCGCGAGGGTGGTGGGGGCGCGCCGGCGCGGGTAGCGCAGGGTGAAGCCGGTATTGGCCAGGTTCAGGGCGAACCACTTTAAATAACCGGTGGAAGGCACCATGTAGCCGTGGTGGTAGTCCATGTGCTCGCCGAGGCTGTAGAGCGTGACGTAAGGTTTACGCCGGTGCTGCAGCAGGCTGACCTTGTCGGGATAGTTCTCCTTCTCAAAATAAGCGACCGCCTCCGCCACCGGTATTTCGCGGCGCAGGAAGGGCAGATTGGCATCCACCAGTCGCTTCATTTCCGCTTCCAAGCGCTGGAGTTCGGTCTCATCGAGCGCCGGGCGTCCGTTGACGTGACAATAATAGCCGCCCGATGAGATGGAATGGTCAATGATGAGGACAGCCTCCGGGAATAGCGCCGCGAAGACGGTTTCCAGCAGGAAGGTCAACGAGCGGCGATAGACGCGTGCCCCGTCGGCGTCGGACATGCTGACGGGGGCGAGGCTGGCGTCCATTTTGATGGGGAACGTCAGCTCGCGCAGGTCGCCGTTGACAATGGCAGCCACCAGTGGCGCAGGGCCGGACCCGGGGTCTGTGTGTAAAAAATCCCCGGCGGTTGCCCCGCGCGGGCCGGAAAGGACGCGTCCATCTGGCAGGTGGACTTCGACAGTTTCGCGTGGGGTTACAGGTTGGATGGGTTGTTGGGTTTTCATGGCATCTCTATCACGTAGTCACCAAGGTACGAATATTTGTGACCGCGTGCCTTTGTGATTTAGATCAAGGATAATAATTTCTCCGGCTGACGGCTGAACCTGGTCAGAGGGATTTCACCACAGGTGAGCCCCAGGAGAGTTCCGGTCAGCAGTTTGTTGACCGGCGTTGGTACACCGGCCTTCTCCCCGTACCGGACGACCGCCCCGTTCAGCCAGTCCACTTCCGACCGCCTCCGGCCTGAATGAAGGTCAATGTGGAAGGACGGCATCTTGCCACCTCGTCCCCCGCCGACAGCTTTCAGCATCAACGGGCGGGCGACGAAATCCGGCAGGCTTGTTCCCAGCGCCAGGAGGTGGACGGGGAGGCGCGGCAGATCCACAACGCGCAGGCGGTTGGCTCGCATCACGGCCAGGGTTTCACGCAGCACGCGCATCTCCAGCCGGAACAGGCCGGGGTGGGCGAACACTTCCGCGGCGGTCATGTCCAGGATGGCAGCGGAGACGTTGGCGGGCAGGTTGGACAGCAACTTGGACCACTTCATATCGGCGGCGCGCTGGTAAAGGCGAGCGTTGAGTCCTGCCGCGTTGAGCAGTTCTGCCACGAACAATGAGAGCGGATGTTTCTCGGCCACGCCGACGCCGCGCAGGCGCTCGAGAACGATGTCGCCTGCCTGGCGGCGTCCCACCGAGGAAGCGACCGTCCCGGCGATGACCTTGTCCGCGCCCAGAACCGCGGCGATGGCCGGTTCGTTATCCACGCCATTGGAGAGACATAAGATAGGCGGGAGTTGGTCCGCGTGAGGCTTCATCCCATCCAATGCAGCCGCAGTATCATAAGATTTCAGAGCAAAAATGGCAAAATCGAAAGGGCCAGACTTGAGCGCCTCCTCGAGCGATGATTTGAATGTCACCGACGAATCCTGGATCTCGAAGACAGAATTCCGGTTGATCGTCAAATCGAGCCGCAGGCCGTGCGCACGCAGTTCGTCGGCCGCCTGCGCTTGTTCCATAAAAACCACATGGTTGCCGGCCAGGGCCAGCGACCCGCCGACATATGTCCCGATGGCTCCCGCGCCGAAGATCAGAACGTTCACTTTTTGCACGTCAATCTTCCTTCGAGTGCGGCTGGCCGACGAAATGTAGCATACGCCAGATGTGACCCTCTGGTTCAAAGGTGAATGTGTCGGAGGAGGCGTTGTAGAACATAAAACGCGGGCCGAAGAAATCAGGCTGGACAGGAATGCCAAGGATGGCGAATATGATCATATTCAGGATGCCGCCGTGTGCTGTTACCAGGTAAGACCCCGCAAGCTGTTCGAGGAGGCGGTGGATGGCGCGCCCGGCGCGCAGGCACAATCCCCAGCGGCTTTCGCCAGTCTCGCCACAACGAGGATAGGGCGTCATGAAATTCGGTCGCCTGGCGGCTACCTGAGCGGCTTCCTCATGGTTCAACCCGGCAATGAGGCCGTTATTGATCTCCATCCAGTCCGGGTCGAATTCGAGCAGCACGTTCAGAGCGGCGCAAACGATTTCGGCAGTCTCGCGGGCGCGGGCGGGCGGACTGGAAAAGACCCGGTCGAAGAGGCGACCCTCGGCTTTCCAGCGTTCGGCCAGGAGGCGAGCCTGTGCATGGCCGGTCTCGGTCAGCGGGAAGTTGGCGTGTCCCTGGAAACGGTTTTCCAAGTTGCCAACCGACTCGCCTTGACGCAGGAAGGTGATAGTATAAACTTCGGAAACCATGGGACGGATATTTTACTATATAAAAACCCTGCGAAGGTTCTGACCCTTCACTTGGTTCAGGGCAGGCCTTCGTAAGGTTGCAATTCACAAGTTAACCCCGTGCCTGTCCGCCAGGACCTCGAGGGTACGCATGACCTCGGCTTTTTTTTGCAACCCGTCCCAGCCGAGGGAATCACCGAGGGCGTTCGCCATTTCCTCCACCAGCGGGCCGGTGAGCTGGCCCAAATACCCCAGCAGGGTGCGGCGCAGAAGCAGGTCGTCGAGATGGATGATCTTCTCACGCTTCGCCATCTCTGATATTTCGCCGCGCGTGTAATGCGGATCGGTCTTGATGGCCCTCGCATCTTTCCCCGCCCCGATGGGTAGTGACTTCGTGTCGGTTTTGCGCGGCAGGCCGAGGAAAGCCAAGGCGCGATCGGTGGCCTGTTCCGAGAAAGCACGGAACGAGGTCCATTTACCTCCCACCAGCGAGTAGACCGGGATATTCCTCAATTTGTCTTCCTGGATGTGGTGGTCGCGCGTGATCTGGCCGGCATTTCTGGATTTGGTATATGCCAGCGGGCGGACGCCGGAGAAGCGGAAGACGATCTGTTCGCGGCTGACCTTGATGCCGGGGAAGACGCGTCCCACCATCTCGATGAAGTAGTCCACTTCGTCTTCGGTACAGCGGGCGGAGTCGGGGTTTTCAATCGGCAGGTCGGAAGTGCCGATCATTACTTTATCGAACAATGGGAAGATGAGCACAATGCGCCCATCCTTGTTCTCGAAGAAGAACTCGTGGTCGCCGATGGCTTCTCGCAGGTCGGGGTTATCGAGCACCAGGTGCGAGCCTTTGGTCGGACCGACGTATTGCGTCGGCAGTCCCAGGGTCCGGTTGGTCCCGTCGATCCAGGGGCCGGCGGCGTTGATAATCAAGCGCGGGGAAATGTCAAAGGTCTGACCGGTCACTTCGTCCTTCAACGTGACTTTGTCTCCATTCACCCTGACCAGGGAAACGTAGTTCAGCGAGCGGGCGTGGTCGCCTTCTTTTTCTGCGTCAAGCAGCAGTTCAATGGTCAGGCGTTCGGGGGAGAGGATGATGCCGTCGTAGTAGGTGGCGGCGTAGCGGATGGCGGGGTTCAGGCGCGGGTATTTCTTCAGCGCATTGAGGCGCCCGTCGAATACGTGGCGCGGCACGAGGCGGTTCCTGCCGGTAAAGGCATCGTAGAAGATCAGGCCGACCTTGATGACCAGTGCGCCGCGCTCGGAGGGTTTCTCCAGCCAACCGAGGAACTTGAGTGGAGCGTTAAGCAGGCCGGAGAAGGTTTTGAAGATGGGAATGGTGGTGGGCAGCGGCTTGACCAGCGTGGGGGCGTTCTGGATCATGCGGTTGCGTTCCTGCACGGCTTCACGCACCAGGCGGAATTCGCCGTTCTCGAGGTAGCGGATGCCGCCGTGCGCCATACGTGAGGAGGCTGCCGAGGCGCCAGAGCAGAAGTCACAGCGGTCAATGAGCAGGGTGTTAACGCCTTGCAGGGTCAGGTCACGGAAGGTGCCAACGCCGTTGATACCGCCACCGATTATGAACACGGTGGGGGAGTGGGACTTGAGGGATGTGAGGATGTCTTGTCGATTCATGGATTTCTCGTAATTCGTAAGTTGTAAATCGTTATGCGTGGATTTCCTTCAGTGTCTGGATTTTACGGTTCACGAATACCAAATTACAGATAGCGGATTATTCAATCCAATCAAACGTACGTGTGACAGCTTTCTTCCAATGCGTATAGAGTTTATTGCGTTTCTCAGCAGGCATGGACGGCTTCCATTCCACGTCTTTGCCCCAGTTGAGGCGCAGTTCGTCGTAATCCTTCCAGAACCCGACCGCCAGCCCGGCAACGTAGGCCGCGCCCAGGGCGGTCGTCTCGGCCACCTTTGGGCGGATAACAGGCACATCGAGGATGTCAGCCTGGAACTGCATCAGGAGTTCGTTGAAGACCATCCCGCCGTCCACTTTCAGGGCGGTCAGCCTGACTCCGGAATCTTTCTCCATCGCGTCCAGTACTTCACGTGTCTGGTAGGCGGTGGCCTCCAGCACAGCGCGGGCGATGTGCCCCTTGTTGACGTAACGCGTCATGCCGACGATGGCGCCGCGGGCTTCCGAGCGCCAGTAGGGGGCGAACAACCCGGAGAAAGCCGGGACAAAGTAGATGCCGCCGTTATCCTCCACCGACCCGGCCAGAGTTTCCACGTCGGACGATTTTTCGATCAGTCCCAAGTTATCGCGCAGCCATTGTACGAGCGCCCCGGCAATGGCAATCGAGCCTTCCAGGGCATAGACGGCTGGCTGGCTGCCAATCTTGTAGCCAAGCGTGGTCAGGAGCCCGTTCCTGGAAAGGACAGGTTTCCCGCCGGTGTTCATGAGCATGAAACACCCCGTACCATAGGTGTTCTTGGCTTCACCGGCGTTGAAGCAGGTCTGGCCGAAGAGTGCTGCTTGCTGGTCGCCCAGGTCGCCTGCCAACGGGACACCGCCCAGGCCGCCTTTGGCGTTGCCGTAGACTTCCGACGAAGAGCGGATCTCGGGCAGCATCTGAGGCGGGATGTCGAGGGTTTGAAGAATCTCCTGATCCCAGTCGAGCGTTATCAGATCCATCAATAGCGTGCGGGAGGCATTGGTCACATCGGTCACGTGCGCGCCGGTCATGTTCCAAAGCACCCAGGTATCCATGTTGCCAAAGAGCAGTTCGCCCTTTTCGGCCTGTTGGCGCGTCCCGGGGAGGTTATCTAGGATCCACTTGATCTTCGGCCCGGAGAAGTAAGTTGCCAACGGTAGACCGGTCCTGGCCCGGAAGCGGTCCTGCCCGCCCTCTCTTGCCAGTTCGTTGCAGATGGTATCTGTGCGCGTGTCCTGCCAGACTATGGCGTTGTAGACCGGTCGCCCGGTCTCGCGCTCCCAGACGAGGGTGGTCTCGCGCTGGTTGGTAATTCCGATGGCGGCGATATCAGCAACGTTCGCTCCGGATTTCTCCAAAGCGCCGCGCACCACGCCCTGGGTGCGTTCCCAGATTTCGAGGGCATCATGTTCCACCCAACCGGGTTGCGGGTATATCTGCTCATGCTCCTTCTGGTCTGCGGCTGCGATGTTCCCGGCATGGTCAAACAGGATACAGCGGGTGCTGGTGGTGCCCTGGTCGATGGCAGCTACATATTTTGGCATGCTGTTCTCCGTGAGAGTTCTCTATCACGAAGCCATAAAAGCACGGACGGCTTTGTGGCTTCGCGACTTGGTGGTTATGGCTTTTGCCAATCGCGCGCCCCGGCTAAAAATGCCTTGCCCGGCATGGACTTCTTCCCCGCTGGTTGGACTTCTTCCAGGATGAGAATCCCCTTACCTGTGCCGAGGGCGGGGTGTCCCTCGACAATGAGCCTGCGTCCTGCGCCCGGGCTTTTTTCTGCGCGGATATGCGCCCGGTGCACCTTCAACGACGCTCCATTCCAGTCAAAGTACGCTCCCGGCCAGGGATTAAAGGCACGCACACGGCGTTCCAGGTCGATGGCAGGCCTGGTGAAATCGAGCAGGCCGTCTTCTTTTTTGAGCATGGGAGCATACGTGGCACCTTCTTCGGACTGCGGCTGCGGGATGAGTTCGCCGTTCAGGTAACGCGGCAGGGTTTCGAGCAGGAGTTCCGCCCCAAGTGGCGCCATCCTTGCGAAGAGCGAGCCACCGGTGTCGTCGGGGGCGATCGGGAGGAGGCGTTGACTGAGGATCGGGCCGGTATCCACGCCCGGGTTCATTTTCATGATGGTGATGCCGGTCTCCTGATCCCCCGCCAGAATGGAAGCCTGGATAGGGGACGCACCGCGTCCCCGCGGCAGAAGCGACCCGTGGACATTGAGGCAGCCGTAGTGCGGCAGGTCGAGCACTGCCGGGCGCAGGATCTGCCCGAATGCGGCCACCACGATCAAATCCGGGCTCCAGGCCTGGAGCTGGGTCATGGCTTCGGGGAGACGTAACTTTTCGGGCTGCATGACAGGAATGCCGAGGCGCAGCGCCGCCTCTTTAACGGCGGGCGGGACCAGAGTCCGGCCGCGCCCCGCCGGGCGATCAGGCTGGGTTACCACGCCGACGAGAGGGTAAACCCTGGCGAGCGCCTCCAGCGTTGGGACGGCGAAGTCGGGGGAGCCCATAAAGACGATGTGCGGTTGATGAGCCACTCTGTTATTCTACTGCCTTTTCCGGAAAAGGTTAACGCAACTCTCAAAAAGGCCAGTACTTAAAACTTCCGTAAATTGGTTGCTTTTTGTCCGGATTGGATGTAAAATGATTCAAACTTCCAAACGATTTCATTCTTTCAGGAGAGACTTATGACTCAACAACCGATTACTTCTGATGTCACCAGTGACGATAAACTATGGGCGATGCTGGGCTGGATAATCTGGCCAATTGCGATCGTCATGCTGCTCATGGATGACAAAAAGGTCCGCCCCTTCATCAAGTACAACGCGGTTAATTCGCTCTGCCTTAGCGTCATCGCTTGGGGCTCTTCCATCATCGCCATTGGCGCGTGCTTGGGCCCTCTGGCGTTCATCTACTCGATTTTCTTGGGCATCCAATCCTACCAGGGCAAGTGGGTGACCGTCCCTGTGCTGACCGACTTCGCCAAGAAGCAAGGCTGGGTCAAATAATTCTCGATTCGCTTTCTGATGTCTGGATTTGTTGAAAAACTTCACAAAATCCAACCACCCAATCAGAATCTCAGGAGACACAAATGACACAACAACCAATGGATTCCAATATAACCAGCGATGATAAACTCTGGGCTGCACTTGGCTACCCGATCTTCATCATTGCGCTCATCATGCTTTTTATCGAAGGGAAGAAAGACCGACCATTTATTAAATTCCACGCGGTCCAGGCGCTTGCCTTGAACGTAATTATATGGATTGTCGTGATTGTTCTTGGATTAATCCCAGTTATCAGGTGTATCTCTCCGTTTTTATGGCTACTCCTGCTCTGGCCTGCGATCCTGGCCTACCAGGGAAAATATTTCGAGGTTCCGGTCATTACCAAGTTCCTGCGCGATCAGCACTGGATCGCCTGATTTCCAATCTGCTTGTTCGTGAAGCCCGTCAATTGGCGGGCTTTTTTATGTTTCTTATTTCATATTTTATTAAGGCATGCACGGTTTTCACAAACTTGGGGTTTGGGGTGTTGGCGGACGGCTTTGCCGCCAGCCAACACCCCATGGTCTTTCAGCCGAGGCGGCTTTTAGGTAGCACCCCTGTGGGGCAATCTGCCATCGGCAGTCACGGCGCCTCGAGGCGCTAAAACCTCCGCCTTGGGGCGGGGATCAGGGGGTGGGGATTCCCAGGCTTTCTGACTTTGTGAAAGCCTTGTTACGGTATGCAACCAGCCGGCGGGGAATTCGTTATATACCAGTAGATTTCCTTCGGTATAATCAATTTCCACGATGAGGAGAAAAACATGCCTGCCAATAAGAAAGCTAATCCTCCGGCTAAAGCCAGCGCACATCCGGTTGAACCCGCCGCTCCGGCTCCGATGCCAGAGCCACCCATGCCGCCGGTTCCACCTGTATCAACCAATCCACCCCAGACCATGGCTCCCGGCGACGAACGGACTTGGGGGATGCTGGCCCACTTGAGCACGCTCTTGAACCTGGTGACCGGTTTCGGCGGGCCGATCGCAGCGCTGCTCATCTACTTGGTTTACAAGGACCGCTCGCGCTTCGTGGCTTACCATGCCTTGCAGGCGATGGTCTTCCAATTGATCTGGTGGTTCGGCGGCGGGGTGCTGATCGGCGCGGTATGGGCGATCGTCGGCGCGCTCTCAGCGATCCTGGTCGGGATCGTGCTGATCCCGGTGGCGCTGTGCCTAACCCCGGTATTCCTGCTTTTGCCGCTGGGGGCGCTGGTTTATGGCATTATCGGCGCAGTACAAGTCAGCCAGGGTCAGGATTTCAAGTACTGGCTGGTGGGTGACTGGGTGTGCGGTATGCTCACGGGTGCATAACTCTAACTATTCCTTATTTACCCGGCGCGGCGACGCGCCGGTTTTGTACCTCTGCCATGAAATATTAACTTGACTCTTGTCCGCCTTGCTCTTACAATGCACCATACATATCCTTTCAATAAGTGGGAGAGGATGGGGGGTGTGCGGGCGGCTTCGCCGCCCGCACACCCCCCGCCCCCAGTTTATTGAGAAGATACCATCTTACTTTACAAACGAATGGCAGCAGGGAAGAGACTCTCTTGGTGGTGATGACCTTAGTCGCAACTACGAATTAGAGAGCACCGAAGGTGCAAACCCGGAACAGGCGAGACCGGGCGAAACTCTCAGGTAAAAAGGACCCTGCGCCAAATTCCTCTGGAAAGTCCCCGGCGGGGATAACTTACACGCTGTGGGACACCGACGGGGCAATCCTTTGGCTGAGACCTTTGCAATCTAACCAGGCCTCCGCCCAGGAGAATCTCTCAGGTTGATCACAGAGGGTGCACATTCTGTCCACGTGCGCCCTTTTTTGTTTGTTTGAACCGCCTTTGCGCCTTGGCGGAAAAATACAAGGAGACTCCCAAATGAATATTCCCACCAATCTCAAGTACACTAAAACCGATGAATGGTTCGACCCGGCGACCGGAGCCATGGGCCTGAGCGATTATGCCCAGGGCCAGCTCTCGGATATCGTCTTTGTTGAGATCGTTGTCGGCATCGGCGAGACGGTCGAGCCGGGCAAGGCAATTGCCTCGGTCGAGTCGGTCAAGGCCGCGGCGGAGACGTACGCATCAGCCAGCGGCAAGGTGGTGGCCGTGAATGAAGACCTGAGCGGCAACCCCGAAATCCTAAACAAGGACCCGTACAACAGGGGCTGGATGGTCAAGGTGGAAGGTGCCGACGCCTCCGGTCTGATGGACGCCGCTGCATACACCAAGTATTGTGAAGAACGAGCGCATTAATTTCATGCGCCGTTGCAAGGAGCAACCATGACATATATCCCGCATTCTCCCAAAGAGCGGGAGGCAATGCTGGCCGCCATTGGCGTGAAAAGCCTGGAAGACCTGTTCAAGGATATACCGGCCAGACACCGCTTCCCAAAACTGGCCCTGCCGCCGGCGCTGACCGAGATGGAAGCCGCCGCAGAGCTGGACGAACTCTCCATCGGCAATGAGAACGTCCGCACAGACCTGGTCTCTTTCCTCGGCGCGGGAGCGTATAACCACTACATCCCCGCCGCGGTGGACCACATCCTACGGCGCGGCGAGTTCTACACTGCGTATACGCCATACCAGCCGGAAATCTCGCAGGGTACTTTGCAGGCTGTTTTCGAATACCAGAGCCTGATTTGTGCGCTGACGGGTATGGAGGTTTCGAACGCCTCACACTATGATGGCGCCACGGCTGTGGCGGAGGCGGCCAACATGGCCTACGCCCAGTTCCGCGGCAAGCGGAACAAGGTGGTCATCTCGCCGACCGTGCACCCGCAGTACCGCGAGACAATGCGTACTTACGTTCAGGGGATGAACCTGGAACTGGCAGGTGATGATCCGAAAGCAAATCTGGAAGCAGGTCCGGAAATGCTCGAAGGCCTGGTTGACGAGAACACCGCCCTGCTCATCGTCCAGTACCCGGACTTTTTCGGGCGTGTTTACGATTTCACCAGCCTCATCGAACGTGCCCATGGCAAGGGCGCACTGGTCTGTGTGGCCGCCAACCCGACCGCCCTGGCGCTCTTCAAGACCCCCGGCGAGATGGGCGCCGATATCGTCGTCGGCGAAGGCCAGCCGCTTGGCATCCCGCTTTCGTTCGGCGGCCCATACCTGGGCTTCTTCACCACCCGCAAGCAGTACATCCACAAGATGGCCGGACGCCTGGTCGGTGAGACGGTGGACAACCGCGGCCAGCGTGCCTTCGTGCTGACCCTGACCGCCCGCGAACAGCACATCAAGCGCGAGCGCGCCATCTCCAATATTTGTTCCAACGAGGGGTTGCTGGCGCTGGCTGCCGCCGTCTACCTGTCGCTCCTTGGGCAGACCGGTCTGCGCCAAGTGGCCGAACTGTGCTACCACAAGGCACATTATGCGGCTGAAAAAATCAGCAAAATCAAGGGTTATTCGCTCTGCTTTGATGCGCCTTTCTTCCACGAGTTCTCGGTCTGTTGCCCGAAGCCGGTGGTTAAAATTAATGAAACCCTGCTCGAACACGGCTTCCTGGGTGGCTACGACCTGGGGCAGGATTACCCTGCACTCAAAGACCACATGCTGATCGCTGTCACCGAGATGAATACCAGAGAGGAAATTGACGCCCTGGTGGACATTCTGGCGGAGGTGAACCATGACTGAGCCTACGATCTACGAACTGTCCTCCCCCGGACGCACCGGTGTCACCTTCCCGAACCCGGACGTGCCATGTGTTCAACTGCCGGAAAACCTGCTGCGCAAGGATCTACCGCTGCCCGAACTGGCCGAAGTGGATGTCGTCCGCCATTACATCAACCTCTCGAAATACAACTACAGCGTGGACGGCGGATTTTATCCGCTGGGTTCGTGCACGATGAAGTACAACCCTAAGATCAACGAGGATACTGCCCGCCTACCCGGTTTCGCTTTCACGCACCCACTCCAGCCGATTGAGACGGTCCAGGGCAACCTGGCCTTGATGTACACCTTGCAGGAATGGTTGAAGGAGATCACTGGTTTTACCGCTCTGTCCCTCCAGCCGGCTGCCGGCGCACACGGCGAGTTGACCGGTGTGCTGATCATGCGCGCCTATCACAAGGATCGCGGGGATGTAAAACGCATCAAGATGCTCATTCCTGATTCGGCCCACGGGACGAATCCTGCTTCTTCAGCCATGAGCAGCCTGGAAGTGGTGCAAGTCCCGTCCGACGCGCGCGGCAATGTGGACCTGGCTGCCCTGAAAGCTGCCTGCGACGATACCACCGTCGGCCTGATGCTGACCAACCCGAATACGCTCGGTCTCTTTGACGAGCACCTCGAGCAGGTGATCAAGATTGTCCATGACTGCGGCGGGCTGGTCTATGGTGACGGCGCCAACCTGAATGCCTTGCTGGGCATTTTACGTCCCGCTGATGTGGGCATTGACGTGATGCACCTCAACCTGCACAAGACCTTCTCCACCCCCCATGGCGGCGGCGGGCCGGGCTCGGGTCCGGTGGGTGTTACGGAAAAACTGGCAGACTTCCTCCCGGGCCCCCTGGTGGGGATTGTCGAAGAAGGCGCAGATGACGAACCGCCGCTGTTCGGTTTTGTCACGCCGAAGAAAACCATCGGCCGCGTCAAGGCCTTCCACGGTCATTTTGGGATGCTGGTGCGCGCCTACACTTACATCGCCATGCACGGACCGGACGGCCTGCGCCAGATTTCCGAGTACGCCGTGCTGAACGCCAACTACATCAAGGCGCGCCTGAAGGGCGTCTACACCGTCCCATTCGACCGAATCTGCATGCATGAGTTTGTGGCTGAAGGCCAGTGGGCCGACGCCCCCGGCATCCGCGCTCTGGATGTGGCCAAGCGGCTGATGGACTACGACTTCCACCCGCCAACCAACTACTTCCCACTCATTGTCCATGAGGCGCTGATGATCGAGCCGACCGAGACCGAGAACAAGGGCACGCTGGATGCATTTTCTGACGCCCTGATCAAGATCGCAGCCGAAGCGAAAGCGACCCCCGACCTGCTCCATGAAGCCCCGCACAAGACGCCCTTTGGCCGCATGGACGAGGTCAAGGCGGCGCGTGAGCTGGTGTTATGTTGCTGGCTGCCGGAAGATTACGATAAGAAGTAAGAAGATAATAAGTAACGAACCCGTTTCCTTTGAGGAAACGGGTTCGTTACTGTAAGCAGGGTTGCGATCGTTTCCTGCCGGATGTACTGGCTGAAGAGTATTACCAAAGAAAGGAAAAAAAAGATATTGCGTAATTAGAACAAATGTACTATAATCCACCTGCCCTTGGATGGGTAAATCTTTCTTTCACGAGGAGGTAACACCATGACTACCCTGATTGCCGCTTGTGGACTGGATTGCGCCAAATGCGATGCCTATATCGCCACACAGGCCAATGACCAGGCCGCCCTTGAAAAACTCGCCGAGAAATGGCGGGTGGATTACCATGCCCCGAACATCACTGCTGCCAATGTCCTATGCGACGGGTGCATGACCGGCGGACGTACCATTGGCTACTGCAAGGAATGTAAAATTCGCGCCTGTGCGCAGGAACATGGGCTGGAGAACTGCGCAGCCTGTCCCGACTACGCCTGCGAAACCCTGACGGCTTTTTGGGTGAACGCACCGCAGGCAAAGGCCAACCTGGAAGCCCTGCGCTGACAGTCACCCTATTTCAGATTGGGGCATGGACCAGCGTGCCCCTTTGTTGGTTTAATTGGGAATAACCAGGGTTGATTCACCCCATGCTTTCCCCTTCTGAATTCGAAACCTGCCTCGACCTGATTCTCCAACCCATCCGCTGCGTGGGCAGCGAACCGGAGAAAGATAAAGTCTCTTTATTGCTGTATAATGGCCTGACCCATGCACGAACTCGCCGTCACCGAAAGCCTGCTTGAAATTGCCCTTCGGCATGCCCAGGCACAGAAATCCCGCCGCATCACGGGTTTGTATCTTGTCCTCGGGCAGTGGTCGTCAATCGTGGACGATTCGGTCCAATTCTACTGGGATATCATCAGCGATGGGACGATTGCCAAAGGCGCCACGCTCCACTTTCGGCGCGTGCCGGTGGTGCTAACCTGCCAGGATTGCGGGAAGGAATATCAACCCGCCAGCGAAGATTTTGCCTGTCCGCAATGTGGTGGGACGAACGCGAAGGTCAAAACCGGCGAGGAGTTCCACCTGGAAGCGATAGACGTGGACGAATAAGGTGTCACTGCCTGGAGCAACGTTGATAAAGTATTAATATGAAGGAGAACCAGACATGCCGCAACGCATCCCAGTAGTTGAGAAGATCCTGTCTGCCAATGACCGCCTGGCACTCGAAAACCAGTCACGGTTGGATGCCGCAAGAGTCTTTGCCATCAACATGATGGCCTCTCCGGGAGCCGGGAAAACCTCCCTGATCGAGCGGACGATCAAGGGTCTGGAAGGCCGCCTGCGCCTCGGCATGATCAATGGCGACATAGCCACCTCCTTCGACGCCGACCGCGCCCAGGCTGCCGGGGCGACTGCCATCCAGATCAACACCGGCGGGGACTGTCACTTGGACGCCGTCATGGTGCAATCAGCCCTCTCCCAACTCGATCTGGGTGCCCTTGACCTGGTTGTCATCGAAAATGTCGGCAACCTGGTCTGCCCGGCGGATTTTAAACTCGGCACGCACAAGAGCGTGCTGGTGGCCTCCATCCCCGAAGGGGACGATAAGCCCTACAAATATCCCGGCATGTATCGCGGCGTGAACGCGGTGGTCATCAACAAAATCGACCTGCTGCCCTACGTGCCCTTCCGCATGGATTTCTTTAAAAAGGGCATCGAAGTGCTCAACCCTGGAGTGACCCAGATCGAGGTCTCCTGCCGTACCGGGGAGGGCCTGCCCGGCTGGCTGACATGGCTGGAGGGGCAGGTGAAGGAATTTAAGAAAATTCATGGGAAGTAAAGTGGAATGGGTTTCTCCCAAGCACAAGTAACCGGCGGCCTCGATCCAAGTGGAGGTCGTCGGTTTGCTTTTCATTTGGGGAAGGGCATGAATTTCCTTCAATAAAGGTACAGCCGTGAAGATATATGATAAATAAGACTTGATTTATCGTTATACATCTGTTATACTGATTGCCTAACCAACACCTCATAAATTATTTCCCACCATCACGGGAGTTCCAAAAGGCAATCTGGTTTCGGCGGCAGCCAGGAAAGAGCACATGCTATCTAAAATTCCTTCAGAACAAATATACCTCGGTGATTTTGGGTGGCATACCGGACGTTTTCACTTCTCTTTCGGCGACTACGAAGATCCTGAGAACAGTCATTTTGGAGATTTGATTGCCTTCAATGATTTTGTGGTGAAACCAGGTTCCGGGTTTGAAACGCACCCTCACCGTGAAATCGAAATCATCTCTTATTGTGTAGAGGGTGTATTAACCCACGCGGATAGTATGGGGAATACGAATACGATCGCACGCGGCGACATGCAATATACGTGTGCGGGATCCGGAATTAACCATAGCGAGAAAAACAACTCACCAATCAGGACTCTCCGATTCGTACAAATCTGGATCAAGCCGAATGCGGTAAGGTTGCCGCCTCGTTACATATCCAATCACTATACGAGGGAGGATCGCCTCAATAAACTCTTAAAGATAGCTTCAGGTCCAAAATTGGATAGCGTGATCCAGGTCAACCAGGAGACGAATATATTCGTATCGGAAATCGAAGCTGGCAAACGGGTACGGGCAGAGCAGCTTCCGGCTCATCGGTTTTATCTTGTCTGTCTGGAAGGCTCCCTCAGAATAAATGGCCTCAACCTGCAAGCAGGTGATGCGGTAAAGATATGGGATGAGACTGCTTTGGATATTATGGCCATCGAAGACTGCCATTCCATTATTGTAGAAATCTCCGGAAGTGATTAGAATCGGTTATTCAACCGACGATCAGATACAATCTCTCACTTTACCGAATGGTTGGGCTGATATGGAAATACTAGAGCTCTTTGCAACATCACTCAACTCAAGACAGACAGCCGTTTTCCAGGATGTAAAAGAGTATATCCAGTGGGAAACGGACCATGGAGAGGATGGTTTCAAGCCCGATGCTTCGGATGATGCAGCCATACGGACTTATCTACTCGACCGTCAAATTCAGGGGGCAGCCCATATTACTCTGAACAGGATCAGATCTTCCCTGGAATATTTCTACACCTGGCTCAAAGCCAACAGCCTGATCGCAGAAAACCCCTTTGAAAAATTTAACCTGACCTGGCCATCCATCACCCAGGAAAATACCCGGCTTCGGCACGACGCCTTCCCAGGTCCGCCTGGTGAGAGCGAGATTGCACGTTTACGCGCCCTCAACCGCCTGGCAGAGTCGACCAACCGGGCGTCAGATGTGCAATCCATGCTCAATGGAACCCTGGTAACCCTGCTGGGGGTGATGACCCTCAATACCGCCTGGGTTTCCCTCAAATATGACAGCGGATTCGTGAACCAGACCGCCGGGCAGCCTCCGGAGCATGGATTTGTCCTTGCAGCAGCGCATAACCTACCACCCAGCTTGGAACAATCCGATCGCCATTATCTGAGGCGACCGCCAGCGTGTAATTGCCAGAAATTAATGAATGCGGGAAGGCTGAAGCGCGGCGTAAACATCGTAGAGTGCAGCCGCCTGCAAGACGCCGCCAAAACTGGCCGCGAAAACAACGGCTTGATGTTCCATGCCAGCGTGCCGATCATCTGCAACGAACAGGCGATAGGGATAATGAACTTCGCCGCGAAAGAATGGCAATTACTCTCCGCCTCCGACCTGCAATTCCTGACCGCGGGTGCCAGGCAGGTTGGGAGTGCGCTTGAACGGGCACGCCTGTATGACCAGATACGGGTGCAACACACCCACCTGACGCATGAACTTGATATGGCCCGCAAGGTGCAGGTCAGCCTGATGCCGGATAAATTACCGAGGATTCGCGGCTACGGCTTGGCGGCCCTGTGGAAACCGGCTTACGAGATGTCCGGAGATTATTACAATATCTACAAGTTACCTGGCGGGCGCTGGGGTTTTATCATTGCCGACGTGAGCGACAAGGGTGCCCCTGCAGCGCTCTACATGGCCCTGACGCACGGCCTGGTACGCGAGCGGGTGGAAAACGAAACCTCACCGGCGGCTTTGCTGACCCAGGTCAACCAGGCATTATATGAACTGGATATCAAGACGAATTTTGTGACCTCCTTTTATGCAATCCTGGATCCGGCAATTGGAAGTTTGAAATACGCGCTGGCGGGGCATCCCCCGCCTCTCCTGCGAAAGGCTTCAGGCCGGGTCAAAGTCCTTCCCGGCAGGGGGGTTGCCCTGGGCATATTCCCGGAGGCGCAATACGAGGATATGGATCTGTCCCTGGCGCCCGGTGAGAGCCTGGTCGCTTTTTCGGATGGATTGACCGATGCCAATAATCCGTCGGGTGAAACCTTTGAATTGGGGCATCTAAAGAATGCTGTTGGTTCGGCACCCGCCCCGGCCAAAGCCCTGTTGAAACACCTGCAAACCGCCATCGTTGAATGGGTTAAGAAAGCGCCGAACTACGATGATATCACGCTCCTGGTGATCGCCCGAAAACAATGATCCTGGCTGTTTCGGGGCGAACTACCCAAACGTTTGACCACCATGTAAAATCCCTGTCTCTGAAAAAAAATGACCGCAGGTCTCTCAGATGGAGCCTGCGGTCAGTGTATTCCTGGAGCCCGGTGAATTCTAATGATGTTCGTGTTTTTCTGCTTCCTCGGCCTCGGCCTTGGTCTTGTGGATGGTACCGGCTGGATGGTTCGGCGGCGAATAGACCGTGTATAGTTTCAACTTCTTGCTCTTTAATGTGTTGATGACGTTATGCCAGGTACCGGCTGGGACAATGACTGCATCGCTGCCATGGACAACATGTTCTTCCTTGTTGTTGAAGACAAATTTTGCTGTGCCTTCCTCAATGCGGAAGAACTGGTCAACATTCTGGTGTACTTCGTTGCCGATTTCTTCACCCGGTTGCAGGCACATCACCACAAGCTGGGCGTGTTTGCCCGTATACAACACCTCACGAAAATATTTATTCTTCAGAGTTAAATCTTCGATATTTCCAACGAAACCGGTCATCGCTCATGCCTCCTTGGTGGGTCAGGGAAAATGGCATCTTCCAATGCCTTATTTATTAAATTGTAGCACAAAGCCCGGAAATTGAATCACCAACTTGTTGAATATGATAAACTTGGCCTCTGCATCCATTCCCTTCAGGAGAACCTCTCAAACATGTGTGGCATCTTCGGCATTGTTACGAAAGACGAACAACCCCTCGGCCCGATCCTCATCGACGCGGCCCGGAGGCTGACTTATCGCGGCTACGACTCGGTCGGCGCGGCAACCATTTCGGGGAACAAGATTGACCTGCGCAAGGACGTGGGCCGTGTGGACGATGTGGCTGCTAAGTTTGACTTTGCCGGGATGACCGGCCAACGCGGCATGACCCAGTTGCGCTGGGCTACTTTTGGCGAACCCTCTCAGGTCAACTCCCAGCCTCACCTGGATTCGGATGGCGACCTGGTGGGGGCGCATAACGGCAACGTGGTCAACAACGTCGAACTGCGACAGCAGTTCATGGCCGAAGGTCTCACCGTCCGCTCGCAGAACGATGGCGAGTCCTGTGTCCACGCCGTGGAGCGCTACCTCAACAAAGGCTACGACTTCATTGACGCCATCCGCTTGGCCTACGGCGACCTGCAAGGGGATTACGCCTTCGTCATCGGGCGCACCAACGACGACAAGCTCTACGCCATCAAAAAAGGATCCGGCCTGGTCGTTGGAATCGGGGACGGCTTCACCTGTCTCTCCTCGGACCTGCCTTCGATTCTGCCCTTAACTCGTACCATCATCCGCATGAATGACGGGGAGATCGTGACACTGCGGGCGGAGAGGGTTGAACTGCGCTTGGTGAAAGACGGCAGCGTTATCGTGCGGGACCCGGAAACAGTCACCGAGTCGATGGACGCCGTCCAGAAGGGCGGGTATGCGCACTTTATGCTGAAAGAGATCCACGAGCAGCCGCAGGTGGCGCGCGAACTCCTCCATCTTTTGGACGGCAGTCCCGATATCCGGGCCGTGCTCGAAAAGATGCGAACGGCGCGCCAGTTGTACTTCGTTGGCTGTGGGACGAGCTACCATGCCTGTCTGGCGGGGGCGGTCTACTTTGCCCAGATCGCCGGAAGGGCCGCCATCCCGGTGCTAGCCCCGCAGTTCATCCCGCAGTATGCCCCGGCGGTCAACTATGAGGACGTTGGCCTGTTCGTGAGCCAGAGCGGCGAGACCAAGGATGTGCTCAACGCCCTGCAGGCCGGCGAAGCGCATGGCATGACCGCCTTCGGGCTGGCGAACGTTATCGGCTCCACCCTGACCAAGGCCACCGCCTGCACCCTACCGCTATGCTGCGGCTACGAGATCTCCGTCCCGGCCACAAAGACCTTCACCAACCAGGTGGTCACCTTCCTGTACCTGGCCTATCGCCTGGCCGGGCGCGATGCAGCCGAACTGGCCATTATTCCTGACCGAATGGAGCAAACGCTGGAAATGGTGGCTCCGCAGGTGGCGGCGATTGCCCCGGCGGTCAACGCCTGGAACGACCTGTACTGCCTGGGTTACGGTGCCACCTATGCGATGGCGTTGGAGGGGGCGCTGAAACTCAAGGAGATCACCTATGCCCACTGCGAAGGCATGCTCTCGACCGAGTTCAAGCACGGACCGCTTTCGGCGGTGACGGATGGATACCCCATCCTGTTTGCAGCCGGGCCGCTAGATGTAGCGCTCATCGTCAGCGGCATCAACGAAGTGACCTGCCGCGGGGCGCGTGCCATTGCCATCGGCGAAGAAGACGCCCGCCTGCGGGCGAACGCCAGCGACCTGATCGTCCTGCCCAGATCCACACCGGAGATCGCCTCCCTGCTGGCGGTGCTGCCGCTGCAACTGCTCTCGTACCACATGAGCGTGATGCGCGGCTACGACCCTGATTTCCCGAGGAACCTGTCCAAGACGCTGACCGTGGATTAATCGCTTATGGGTCACGCTTTGCGTGACCCATAATTTATTCCTCATCAATTGAAAATGCGCATTGGGACGTAGCTTTACTCAACTGCAGAATTCCACGGCCGCCGCCAGGTACATTTCCGCACATGTTTTCACGCTGGAAAGGTCCACCCATTCTTCGTCGGCGTGGGCCCCGCTGCCGGATGGCCCCAGTAAAACAGATTGAATTCCCGCCGCCGACAGGAGGGCGGCATCCGTCCAGAACGGAACACCGGCAATTGGGAGCGGGCGCTTTAAAACCTTTCCAGCCGCCGCCTGGACTGCCCTGGCGATCCCCGCCTCAGCAGGGGTTTCCAACGGAGCCCGGTCGATGCCTCGCCGTACCATAGCTTGGAAGGATGGATCCGAGCGCTGGAGCTGCTCAATGATCCCCTGGATTTCAGCTGCGACCTTCCCGGGGGATTCGCCCGGAAGCGTGCGCCGTTCTATGGTGAGCGCGCACTGATCCGGGTAGGTGGAAAGTTCGTGTCCGCCCTGGATCAGCGAGGCATGCAGGGACGCACTTCCCAGCAGAGGGTGGGTGGGATTGGAGCGAAGGATTTGATCGAGCTTTTCAAGTTCCACCAACACTTTCCCCATTTTGACGATCGCATCCACGCCAAGGTCCGGGCGGGAACCATGGGCTGCCCGGCCGATCGTCTCGATCTCGAGCCAGACGAAGCCCCGGTGGGCAAGGATCAACTGGAGTTCGGTGAATTCGGCGACGATGGCTCCATCGGCGTGGAAGCGCTTTGCCAGTTCCTGCGTGCCCAAGCTGGCATACTCCTCATCAATGACTGCTGTGAAGATCACATCCCCGCTCAGGCGCTGTTTGCGGGTCGCGGCAGCCGCCCACATGCAGGCGGCCAGACCGCCTTTCATGTCATAAGCGCCCCGCCCATAAAGACGGCCATCCCTGATAACCGGCTGGTGTGGATGCGGCATTCCGCCTGCACCAACGGTGTCCATGTGACCGTTGAGCAGCAGCGTTTTCCCGCCTCCGGCCCCGCGTGCAATCCCGACCACATTCGGCCTGCCTGGAACGGATTCGACAAGTTGCACTTCCAGGCCGGCCTTTTCCAGCCAATGGGCAATGTAATGTGCGATCTCAGCTTCGCCGGGTGCAGCGGGGACCAGGTCTGGGTTGACGGAGTTGATGGCGACCAGGTCACTTATGATTTGTTCGAGTTCTTCCATGATTTGAAGTATACCCGCAAACAACAGACCAGGGAAAACTGTCCTGGCTGTCCCTGCCTCTGATGTTGTTCTAGTCCCTCACGAGCTTGATGTGCGACTTCGACCCGGATTTCCCGAGGAACCTGTCCAGGACGCTGAGGGTGGATTGATATTACTCAGGAGGTTATATTTGCAACGCAACAAGCCATCCTGGACGCGTTGCATTGGAGGCAGGAGCGGCTGAGGCTGCCAGTCTCCATCCCTGAAACGATCACCAGAGCGGCCGCCTGAGGCCGCTTTTTTTTGCGGGTATAATCGCGACAGAGGAAGACCATGCCATCCATCATTGACCCCCAAACCCTGTACGTGGACGATTTACCCGCCATCTGGTCGCCGGTGCAGTGGGAACTGACCGAGGAAGAGCGTATCCAGGCGGTGGATGACCAGGCCACTGCCAGCCTGCTATGGAGCATGGACGCGCCGGAAGCCATCCTTCGCCTGTTGCTGGACGAGACCGGCATTGAGCGTCTTTTCGGGCCACCGCCCGGTTACAATACCGAGGAGCAGGGTGAGTGGGACGGGAAACTCATCACCTTCGGACCGAAACGGGCCATCAAACTTGAGTCTGTAGAGCGCACGCCGAGGCGTCTCGAACTGGTCTACGACATCAGTGAATTGGGGCGCTGGGAATTCATCATTGAATCGGAAAAGGTGAGCATCGCACGGATCTAGATTACATTCTGCTTCAAACATCCCCTGTTCACCCCATTGCCGCGGCGACCTCTAGAAAAACTTCACTTGACAAACATAAGTGGGGGAGGTAATATATAGACTGGTTTGTGATGTAGACTAGTCTGTAAAGGGCTCTCATATGGCAAATGATCTCAAGAAATCTCAACTGCGTGTTATCCAGTATCAGCACGTGGATGGCACTTTCGAACTGACATTTGGCGGGACGTTCCTGCTGATGGCAGTCAGCCTCTATCTGGTCAGCCGGCTGGCGCATCCCGATTCTTCTCTCTTATCCTTTGCTCCCCTGTTGGTGTTCGTCGGAGGAGCATTTCTCATCGACGCCCTAGTTCAACGGTTCAGGATGCAGGTCACTTATCAACGCAGCGGCTTTATTACCTACCGCAAGCCCCAGCCCCTCAAACGAACCACGCGGCTGATAATTTGGATCGGCGTTCCGCTTCTAACTGTGTTATTCCTGGCGGTATTATTCCTGAACCGTTCAAAATTCCCGGCGGGTAACCAGGATTCCGCGTTGCCCGTGATCCCGGTTTTTAGTGGTCTCCTCTTCAGCGGCCTGTGGGCGATCATGGGCTGGAAGCTCGCCTTGCCGCGTTTCTATATTATTGCGGCTTTCACTCTGCTGATCAGCGCGGGACTTTTCGTCAGCGGGGTGGGGGTTTATCTGGGAATGGCAATGCTTATCGGCGCGATGGGGGCACTCTTGTGTGCTTCCGGTGGTCTGACGCTCTGGAAATATCTGCGCAATACCCGTTCACCCCAGGACAGCCAGTCGTCAGAATAGGCGGGAACTATGTCTATCAAAGGAGATGCTCCAATGAATGATGATCTCAAGGATCCCCAATTACGCGCCCTCCAGTACTGGCCTATAGATGGAGTATCCGAGCTCTTAGTGGGCGTTATCGTTCTCCTGGCAGCGATTATTTATTACGTCCAGGAGTCTACTCCTGGATCTCTTTTGAGCAAGATTTTAGGGATTGCCTCTGTTATATTGGTTTGTGGGGTGGGATTCGGAGGGCGTTGGATTATTCAGCGCATCAAGGAACGTACCACATATCCTCGTACTGGCTACGTAACCTACAAAAGCAGTTGGAAGAATAAAGGCAATGTTGCGATTGCCATCGGCGTAATGGCTCTTGTTTTCGCTTTTGTTGTATTCACCACATTAACCGACACCAAACTCATTGCCTGGGGACCCGTAGTCTGTGGATTGTTCTTGGGCATTCTCATGGTCCAAGCTGGTTATCGTTTCGGCCAACCGCGTTTTTATTTTCTGGCTTTCCTCGGCTTGTTGATTGGTGCGGGGTTGGTTGTCAGTGGTCTCAGAATCGAGCTTAGCCTGCCGCTCTTTTTTGGTTTGAACGGCCTGTTCCTGCTTACCTCCGGCAGCCTGACGCTCTGGAAATATCTGCGCAGCAATCCCATCCCGCCAACGGAGCCCCCCGATGAGCAGTGACCTGCGTTCGCTCTCCGCCGTCGACCGCCTCGTCCACGAACCCTCTCGCAGCATTATCCTGGCCATCCTGGACGCAGTAGAAAGCGCTGACTTCCTCTATCTCCAGCGCGAGACCGGCCTGACCAAGGGCAACCTCTCGGTCCACCTGTCGAAACTGGAGGAGGCAGGCTACGTAAATATAGAGAAGACCTATCGTGGTAAGATTCCATTGACGCTCTGCCGCATGACCGCCGAGGGACACAAAGCATTCGATGTTTATCGCAAACAGCTCAAGAAATTCATTGAGAATACGAAGGAGTAATTCCATGCCTGCAGTTGAACTATCCCACATTTCCAAATCCTTCGGCCCCATCAAAGCCGTGGACGATGTCTCGTTCAGTATCGAAAAGGGCGAACTCTTCGGCCTGCTGGGTCCCAATGGCGCCGGGAAGACCACCAGCCTGCGCGTGATGCTCGACATCTTCAAACCCGAATCCGGTTCGGTCGATATCCTGGGAGGGCCAATGAACGAATCCAAGAAAGACCACATCGGCTACATGCCCGAGGAGCGCGGCCTCTACCAGGACATCCCGCTCGACCGCTGCCTCGCCTACCTGGGTTCTCTCAAAGGTCTCAGCCCGACGGAAGTGAAGGAACGCGCCGCAGTCTACCTCGAACGCTTCGACCTGACCGCCTCCAAGTCCAAAAAAGTCAAGGAACTCAGCAAAGGCATGCAGCAGAAGGCGCAAGTCATCGCCACCCTGCTTCACCAGCCCGAACTGCTCATCGTGGACGAACCGTTCGGCGGCCTCGACCCGCTTAACACCCAGATGGTCAAGGACCTGCTGTTCGAACAGCACCAAAAAGGCGTGACCATCATCCTATGCTCGCACCAGATGCACCAGGTGGAAGAATTGTGCGACCGGATAGTGCTGATCGACCACGGCAAGGTCATGCTCTATGGCGCGCTGGACGACATCCGCCGCCAGTTTTCGGGGCATGCCGTCACTGTCCGCACCAGCGACAAAATCCCCGCCCTGAAAGGTGTCGAGCGTATCGAACCCATCAACGGGGCGGTCAAACTGCACCTCGCCATGGGGACCGCGCCCCAGGAGATTTTACGCTCCTTGGTTGCGCAGAATGTGACCCTGGAACAGTTCGAAATTTCCATGCCGACCCTTGATGAGATCTTCATCCGCGTGGTGCAGGGCGAAGGAGCGCCGGCATGACCAAACTCTGGCATGTGGCCTGGCACGAATATCAGCGCCACGTTTTCAAACGCCGTTTTGTGCTGATAGGCCTCCTGAGCGTCCCGTTGATCATCCTGGTGATGGTTGGGTTGATTTACCTGGTCCTCTCTCTGGATATCAACACCACCCCGCTGGGTTATGTGGACTACTCCGGGCTCCTTAAGGACGCGCTGCCTGCTCCTGCCCCCGAGCCGCCCGACCGTCCCGTGCCGGTCCTGCCCTTCGAGACCGAAGCAGCCGCCCGCTCCGCGCTGGATGCGGGCCAGATCCAGGCCTACTTTGTCCTGCCCGCCGATTACCTGTCCACTGGCCGGTTGAGCGTGGTTCACCTGGGCGCTCTCAAGGACCCGGCGCGCCAACAATTCTATAACTTCCTGACCGCCAACCTGCTGAGGAACACCGACCCGCTCATTGCCAACCGCCTGGTGAAAGGTGCCGAGATCATCGTCCAGACCCCAGATGGCAGCCGCAGCGTCTCCAGCAAGAACTGGTTCAATGTGCTGGTCCCGATAGTTGCAGGGATTGCCTTCATAATCGCCATGTTTTCCACCGGCGGCTACCTGATGCAGGCGGTGGTGGAAGAGAAGGAAAACCGCACGATGGAAGTGATCATCACGTCCGTCTCGCCGAACCAGTTCATGGCCGGCAAGATCATCGGTGATACGGCAGTCGGGTTGACTCAGATATTCCTCTGGATGCTTTTCATTGTCATCCCCATCCTGGCGCTCCGGAATACCATGAGCTTCCTGCGCGGCATCCAGATTGCACCGCAGACTTTGCTCCTGATGGCGTTTATCATGTTCCCAGCCTTTATCCTCGTCTCGGCTTTGATGGCTGCCATCGGAGCCACTGTTTCCGAAGCTCGTGAGGGTCAGCAGATGGTCAGCATGCTCAGCCTGCCCATCTGGATCCCGTACATGCTGACTGGCTCTCTAATGGGCAACCCCAACTCGCCGCTGGCACTCGGCCTGAGTCTGTTTCCGCTGACTGCGCCGCTGACTCTGCTCTTGCGCGATGGGCTGACCATCCTGCCGGCCTGGCAGATCGCGCTTTCCGCCCTTATCCAGGTGTTGTGTGCAGCCGGAGCCATCTGGCTGGCCGGGCGTGCTTTCCGGCTGGGGATGCTGCGCTACGGGAAGCGGCTGAAATGGCGGGAGGTTTTTGCGAGGAATCAGCCATGAAAAAGACTTTAATTGTTCTTAGAAACGAGATCATCACGCTCATCAGCCGCCCATCCTTCTGGCTGGCGCTGCTGGGCCTCCCGCTCGTGGGAGCGCTGATCTTTGCCGGAGTTGGGGCCGTCAATAAGAGCGCCAGCGCCACCCAGGCGGTCAGCCAGGTCCTCAGCGGGACTCAGGACACGCGTCCCGAAGGCTATGTGGATCCAGGCGGGATCATCCGCCAGATCCCGGAGAGCGTACCGCCCGGCACGTTTGTGGCCTACCCCGACGAAGCCTCCGCCCGCCAGGCGCTGGCGAAGGGCGAGATTTCCGCCTTCTACATCGTCCCGGCTGATTACATCCAGAAAGGGAAGATCACCTACATCCGCCCCGATTTCAACCCGCTCGCCTCGAGCGGCGGCCAGACCAGTTTGTTCACCTGGGTGATACAGGTCAACCTGGCGGGCGGGGACATCCTGTTCGCTAACCTGATCAATGGGCCGCTAAAAGTGGATGAGACTTCGCTGGCTGCCGTTGCGGCTCCGGATGAGAACAACCCGCTGGCTTTCTGGACGCCTTACATCATCACGATCCTCTTTTATATGCTCATCGTCGGTTCTGCCAGCCTGCTTCTCAATAACATTTTCAAGGAAAAGGAGAACAGGGTCATTGAAGTGCTGCTGACTTCGGCCACGCCGCCACAGTTGCTCACCGGGAAAATCGTGGGCCTGGGAATCGTGGGACTGGGACAGACCCTGTTCTGGTTCGGCGCCAGTTTTATCCTGCTGAACTTGAGCGGCCGGACGTTCCACCTGCCCTCCGCCATCCACCTGCCGGTCTCGTTTCTGCTGTGGGGGCTGGTTTTCTTCGTGCTGGGCTACGCGGTGTACGCCAGCCTGATGGCGGGACTGGGAGCACTGGCTCCCAACCTGCGCGAGGCCACGCAGGCCACCTTCGTCATCACGCTGCCACTGATGGTGCCTCTGTTCTTGAGCAGCACCGTGTTTATGCAAGCCCCCAATGGGACGATCGCGATCGCACTGAGCCTGTTCCCGCTCTCGGCGCCGGTGGCGATGATGGCGCGCCTTTCGGCGGGCGGGGTGGCATGGTGGCAGCCGCTGCTGGCAGCCCTCCTGCTGGCGGGTACCGCTGTATTGATCGTACGTGCTGTGGCCCACATGTTCCGTGCCCAGGCGCTGCTCTCGGGGCAGGCATTTAACCTGAAAGCCTATCTAAGAGCGCTGGGAGGCAGGATGTGATTATAAAACAACGTTCCAGACCATCATCACCATGAAAACTTGTAAAACGTGCGAATTGATTGCCAACCGCAATGCAGGCACTGCCCCACTCTGGGACTGTATCTATAGAACTCCACTTTGGGATGTGGCACACAGCTACAATACAGCCTTGCCCGGCTGGCTCGTCTTGGTAGCCCGACGACATATCGAATCCTTGGATGAATTGACCGATCCCGAAGCGGTCGAATTAGGCCGGTTGATCCGCAGAACCTCATTCGCCTTGAAAGAAGTCACTGGTTGTATAAAAACGTATGTGATCCAGTTCGCTGAGGCTGCGGAACATCCGCATGTGCATTTTCACATCATCCCGCGTATGGCAGATCAACCGGATAATCGTCACAGCACTAAAATCTTCGGGTACTTGGGCGTTCCCGAAGAAGAACGGGTGAGCCAGGAAGTGATGAACGCAATTGCTGTGAAAGTGCGGGAGATACTTTTTACAGCATAAGCTATAGCGTTTTTTTCAAAGTTAAAGGAGATTCTAATGATTGCGAGAACCTGGCATGGCATAACCGAAGCTTCGAGAGCCGATGAGTACTTGGACTACCTGAATAAAACAGGTGTTCCCGAGTATCGCGCGACACAAGGAAACTTAGGTGTGTATGTGCTGCGTAGGATTGAAGGAAATAAAGCACATTTTCTCTTGCTTACGCTCTGGGAATCCGAAGAAGCCATAAAAAGGTTTGCAGGCTCAAATATGGAAAAAGCCAAGTATTACCCGGAAGATGAGCAGTTTCTCCTTGAGCTTGAGCCAACAGTTACACATTATGAAGTCTTGGTTAAACCGTAGAAATTTATGAGAGAATCAAAACATCGATTCACCCCTTTTGTCGTCTACCTGGTTGTTCTTTACGCAGTGTGGGTGGGATATGTATTTTGGATTTATCCCTGGATGAGATCCTTGGGAGATACGACATTATGGTATGCACTGGTAAATATCATATTTCGACTGCTCGTCTGGGTGCTGCCCGTTTTTCTATACCTTCGCCATATCGACCATGTTGACCCAATTGAATACCTTAAATTAAAACATAATTGGAAGCAAGGCATCATCATCGGAGTTGTGCTCTCCATCCTCATTTTCCTCGGCAGCATGGTGCGTTATGGTATACCGTATTCGAACTTGCAATCTTTGACCTGGAACAACGTTCTCAGCACTTCCCTGTTAATCGGTGTTATCGAGGAAATCCCATATCGAGGTTTTATCTTACAGAAATTTGAGGAGCGCTATAGTTTTTGGATGGCAAATCTCATATCGTCAATTCTCTTTCTATGTATGCATCTGCCAGGCTGGATTTCTCTCCACCTTCTCAGGGCAGATACCGTGATTTTCGTATTTATCTTCGGCGTCGTGATGGCGATTGTGTTCAAGGTTGGCAAGTCTCTGTGGGGACCGATTATTGCACACAGCCTGAATGACTTTATTTCAATCGTCATCTTTCACCTTTAATCAATGGTATCATTTCGTTGTTCAATTCAATTCAAAGGATCACGAAAAACATGAAAATTGAAGATACCCCTTTCTGCACTGTAGATTGGAACCAGGTTGCCCCGACCGAACATCCAGGCGAGACCGGGATGGCTTATTGGCGGACGCTCGAGATCGGCAACATTCGGGTGCGCATGGTTGAATACACTCCCGGTTACTTCGCCGACCACTGGTGTAATCGTGGACACGTGCTGCTGGTTATGGAAGGCGAGCTGACAACAGAATTGAAGGATGGCAGGGTTTTCACACTGACTCCAGGGATGAGTTACCAGGTTTCAGATGATATCGCCCCCCATCGTTCGCACACGGCCTCCGGGGCCAAGCTGTTCATTGTGGATTGAGCAGGAAACCCGGGCAAGAGGGATATCCAGTCACAAATCACTTTGTGATGGCGATCTCGGCCAAGACTGCAAAAAAGGAACAAGCGATAGATATAGACAGCCAGGTTGAGGCCGTCAACCGGGCATGTTTTTTGCTGCGCTATTAGCGTACCTCCGGGAGGGTGTTTTCACGATGAACGAAAAAATAGGTATTCGCGAAATGGCAGAAAGTGATTGTACGGTTATTGCCAATGCGTTTGCAGCTCAAGGTTGGAATAAGCCGGCCAACCAATATCTCCGTTATTGTCAGGAGCACATGGAAGGCAAGCGTGACAACCTGCTTGCCGAGTATGATGGACAGTTCGCCGGATATGTGACGGTTGTGTGGGAATCGGATTACCCACCCTTTCTGCAGGCGGGTATTCCTGAAATAAGAGATTTCAATGTACTCATCAAATATCGCCGGTTGAAGATCGGAACGGCTTTGATGGACGCGGCCGAAAAACACATTACATCCCGGTTTCCCATCGTCGGGCTTGGCGTATGCCCCCACGCCGATTATGGGCCAGCCCAGATCCTTTATGCCAGGCGGGGCTATGTACCTGATGGACGCGGTGTTTTCTATCAGGGGCGTTATCCAACGCATGCGGAACAGGTCCAGCTTGGGGATGATCTCTGCTTGTATCTGACCAAGCGCGTGAGGCTGGAATAAACCTGGTTGGCTGACAATGTCTCCAGCGGACAATTTGACAAATTCAGGACAGCCATTCAACCTAAAAGTATATTATTATTGAGCGCTGGCGGGGAATATGTGATGCAAAGTCTTCCGAAGTCTCCAAGATTTTGGAAGACTTTATTACCCCTTGACAAATAGACAAATATCTATATAATACCAAATAGACGTCTATGAATATGAAAGCATCACAACCGGTCGAATTCGCCAAAGCCCTGGCCGACGATACCCGGCAGAAGATCATGGGACTGGTCTGCTGCAAGTGGCTCTCGGTCAACGAGATCGTCGAGCAGTTGAACGTTACCCAACCGACAGTCTCGCACCACCTGGCTATCCTGCGGGAAGCTGGGCTTGTCCAGGCGCGGGAGGAAGGCAAACAAACCTTCTACACGCTCAACCAGGAACGTCTGGCCAACTGCTGTAACACATTGGTGCTCAACTTTGCACCTGGAACCGAGATCGCCAGGGCGGTCAAGATGATCAAGATCATCGTCGAATCAAAATAAACGGGACGCAGGCAACCTGTTGGTGCGTCCCGACAATTTTGACCAAATACATAGACAATCATCTATATAAGGAGAAGAAAATGGCAACTCAAACCCCAACCCCCACTCACAAGGCTGTGCAGGAGTATTATGGCAGGACTGCCCGTGAAGCCGGTTCCTGCTGCGGATCCTCCGCCAGCCCTGATAAAATCCAAAACGACCTCTACCCGGCGGAATTACTTACAGGCCTTCCGGCTGAGGTGGCCAACTTCACTGAGGGCAGCGGCGATCCCATCAGCCTGGCAAAGCTGAAACCCGGCGAAACCGTGCTCGACCTCGGTTCCGGCGGCGGGTTGGATTGCTTCCTGGCCGCCAGACAGGTCGGCGAGAGCGGGCACGTCATCGGCGTGGACATGACCCCAGAGATGCTCGAACGCGCCAAGTCCAACCAGGCGCGTATGAATACCCGGAACGTCGAGTTCCGCGAGGGCTTTTTGGAGGCCCTGCCAGTGGACGACAACAGCATCGATGTCATCGTCTCGAACTGTGTGATCAACCTTTCACCCGAAAAACCCCAGGTCTTCCGTGAAATGATCCGGGTGCTCAAGCCTGGGGGGCGCATAGCCGTTTCCGATATGGTAGCAAACCACCCTCTTCCTGAAGAAGCACACAAGGGTGGAGAAGATTGGTGCGACTGCACAGCCGGCGCGTTAACGGATAAGGCGTATGCTCAAGAGCTAAACAAGGCCGGATTTGTCGATATCTGCATCGAGCCAAATGTTGAAGCGGTCACAAAAGCGATCGAAAGCGGGCGGGCCCGGACACAAACAGGAGAGAAAATCTCAAAGGAAAAAGCGTTGGAGTCTCTCAATAATTGGGATAAGGTCGGAGGGTCGATGATCGTCCCGCACAAGATCACCGCCAACAAGCCAGCCTAGCAGGTAAGAGGGGGAGGTGTTGGGCGGGTGAAGCCCGCCCAACACCTCCTATTCACCCAGGACAAAGATGTGAGGATCGTATGATTGATATTTCTTCGATTACGTCACAACCAAAAATAATCCCAACGACAAACCGACTGACTGCCCGAAATCGCTGGGACCACTTCCTGGCGCGCGTGGGCGTGAAGCGCAGCGAACACCGCGTGGAGCCCAGCCTGTATGCCCTCGGGAACCCCACGCCTGATTCGCCGGTCTTCGTCTCGGCGAATTACACGCTCAGTTTTGACGCATTGCGTTCCTCGCTGGAAGGGGTTGACGGTTATATCCTGGTACTGGATACCAAGGGTATCAACGTCTGGTGCGCGGCGGGAAAAGGGACCTTCGGCACGAACGAAATTGTGCTGAGAGTAATGGTCACCCGCCTTGGCGAAGTTGTCCAGCACCGCAAATTGATCCTGCCCCAGTTGGGAGCTCCCGGCGTGGCCGCCCACGAGGTCAAGAAACGCACCGGCTTCTGGGTTGAGTATGGCCCGGTACGGGCGGCAGACTTGCCCGAGTATCTCAAAACGCACAAAGCCACCCCGGAGATGCGACGGGTGGAATTCCCTCTGCGCGACCGGCTGGTGCTCATCCCGGTGGACATCGTTCAAACATTCCTGCCAACCCTGCTCGCGGCGGTGGTGTTTTACTTCCTGGGCGGGTGGATTTCCAGCCTGGCCGCAGTGTCAGCGGTCTTCGCTGGAATCGTTATGTTTCCCATCCTCCTGCCCTGGCTCCCAACGCATAACTTCAGCACGAAAGGTTTCATGCTGGGCGGGCTGGTGGCCCTGCCGTTTGCCGTTTCCGCGTTTCTGCGCCATCCTGATTGGGCCTGGTACTGGCAGGGGGGGCAGGCTCTGGAATTCCTGCTGGCCATGCCGGCCGTCACGGCTTTCCTGGCGCTCAACTTCACCGGCTCGACCACTTTCACCTCACGCAGCGGCGTAAAGCGGGAGATGTTTGCTTTCATCCCGGCGATGGCCTGGACCTTCGGGATTGGCATCCTACTCGCCGTAGGTCTTGTGTTTGTCCGTTGATGGAGAGCGATCATGTTAAACGCTTATGAAGTCAATACCCTCGTCTATGATCCGGAACTATGCAACGGATGCGCCATGTGCGTGGCGGTCTGCCCGCATGCCGTTTTTGAGATGGATGGCCGCCTTGCCAGATTGACGAACGCTCAAGCCTGCATGGAATGCGGAGCCTGCCAGTTGAATTGCGTTACCGGCGCGATCGCAGTCGAAAGCGGGGTGGGCTGCGCCAGTGCCATGATCCGCGCTGCCCTGACAGGGAAGAAAGAAGCCACCTGTGATTGTGGTTAGGCTATGCCATTTACAACAATTACTTTGTATCGCATAGGAGTAGAACTGGATGGATGACAGGATACGAGAGTTCCAGGAAATCTACGCTGCCTTTCAGCCGAAAATACTTCGCTATTTGACCAACCTGGTTGGTGATGGTGAGGCGGAAGACCTGACTCAAGAAGTTTTCGTAAAAGTTCACCGGGCATTGGAAGGCTTTAGAGGCGAGGCCAAATTATCCACCTGGCTCTATCGAATTGCGACCAACGCCGCTTTGGATAAATTTCGCAGCCCATTTTATCAACCAGATACCCAGCTAAGATTGACTGATGATTCAATTGAGAAAGATGATGTCGAGATCGATGACAGAGTTTTTTGCATGCAAGAGAAAAATCCTCTGGTTGAGCAGCAACTTGTCAGGAAGGAAATGAACGATTGCATTCGGGGTTTTGTTGAAAAGCTCCCGGACGACTATCGGACGGTCCTTGTGCTTAGTGAGTTCGAAGGGTTGAGGAACAAGGAGATTGCTGAAATTCTGGGAATTACTCTTGATACGGTCAAAATTCGACTGCATCGTGCCAAACAAAAGTTAAGTGGGGAATTTGAGAAACATTGTGGCCTATATTGGATTGAAGACAATGAATTTATTCCCGATCTGAAGAGCGCTCTGGTGGAACAGCAAGAATTAAATTAGGGAGTGTATCCTTTTCCATTGACTTCCGTCTATAAGGGTGGAAAGGAGACGCTATTCCATGAAACTTGATAATCGGACGAAGAGTTTGATTGCGGTCGGAGCGTCCATCACCGCCAACTGCCAGCCGTGCCTGCAATCTACCGTGACCATGGCTTTGCAAAGCGGAGCCGATGAACAGGAAATCGCAGAAGCAGTTGAAATCGGAAAGAGGGTAAGGCAAGGCGCGACGTCCAGAATGGATGCGTTCACGCCAAGCCTGGTCCAAGCCGCCCCTTCTTCCGCAAGTGCAGCCGATAGTGGGTGCGGTTGTGGGTAGGGTGACAAACATTTTCCACAACAGGAGATAAATAATGGAAAACACACAAGTACTAAATCGCAATTTTTCAATCATCGGGGATGGCGCCCTGCTTATCTGGTGGGGGATCGTGATGATGATACATCCACTGACCATCGGCATGGGCGCAATCGGTACCGGCCTGATTTTGCTCGGGGTGAATGCGGCCCGCTTGCTGAAAGGCATTCCCACCAAAAGCGCAACAACGGCAGTCGGGATCACTGCATTGGTATGGGGCAGCCTCGATACAGTATTTAGGCCGGGTTTCGAACTGTCGTTCGCGATGATGCTGATTGTAATTGGTGCGGTGACGCTTGCGTCTTTACTGGCCCGCCCAAGAACCGAAAGGAGTTGAAACCATGTATCTCGAAAACGGCAGGGACATATTCCGGGGCGTCCTGATCCTGATCTTCGCAGCCATTGCCTACTGGGGCAATCACACTATCGGTCTTGCGCTGGTGGCCTTCATGGGAGTGATGATCCTGCAAAGTTCATTCACCGATTGGTGCCTGGCAGACTTGATCCTGTGGCCAATGGGCTTGAAAAAGAAACTGGAAGGCAAGGGACAGAAAGCGTGAAGAGATCAGCCTTTTGCAGCTGCAGTTACACCGAAAAATATGAAGGAGCCCCCGGAATTTCGGAGGCTCCTTTCCTCTCTGGAAGGGGAATCTGTTTTTGGTCGTTGTCCCTTTATTCTATTTCCGGAAAATAACACAATCCAGCCGTGCCAGGCCCGCTGTGGACCGCCAGGGCGGGCGAAAGTTCGGCGACGAAAGATTCAACCACCTCCACCTTCTCTTCCACCATCCCCTTGAGCCTTTCTACTTCCTGCTTTGCCCCGGCGTGGACGTAGGCGATCCTGGCCCTGCCTCTGCCGAGGGTCTCTTCCACTTTGTTCGCGATGGCCTGGTAGGCGTGCCCGCGGCCGCGGGCCACCCCCAATGGGACGATCTCGCCATCTTCCATGCCGATGAGCGGCTTGATGTTGAGCAGCGAGCCGACCAGGTTGGTGGCTTTTCCGATGCGGCCACCCATATAGAGATACTTGAGCGTATCCGCCGTCTGGATCATGCGCGTGACCGGGATCATGCTCTGGACCTTCGTCACGATCTCATCCAGGCGCAGACCCGCCACGGCGGCGCGCGCGGCTTCGATCGCCATCCATCCCTGGCAGAGCGAGACGTTGCGGGTGTCGATTACCTCCACGCGCAACTCCGGATCCTTCTCTTTTATCATGGATTGGGCCACCAACGCGGCCTGGTAGGCGCCGCTGGCTTTCGAGGTCATATGGATGCTGATGATCTCATCGTGACCCTCTTCCGCGAGGCTTTCGTAAGTCTCGAAATAATCGCCGGGACCGGGGCTGGCGGTCGTCGGCAGGACCCTGGCAGTGATCAACCAGTTCAGGAATTCTTCGCGCTGGATGGTCACCAGGTCGCGCAGCACTTCCTCACCGCGGTGGATGTAGTATGCCACAGTCTGGATGTTCAATTCCTTTAACATCGGTTCGGGGATACTAGCGGTGCTATCGGTTACGACAGCAACTTTCTTTCCCATTGGAACGACTCCTTGATAAGTGCTGAATTCTCCAACATTCCTATTTTACGCTTTTTTAAGCGGAATGGAGAATCTTTTTTAATGGGAATATTGTTTGATGATGAAGTGCGCCGGGATGATCAAAGATTACGGGTAGAACATCGTGGCCGGTTGCCCTCGTTTTATATGGGGAATTTGAATTTGATCGTTGTCCCCTGGCCGGCATTGTTTTCAGCGGAAATGCTCCCGCCGTGGAGTTCGACGATGGCTTTGGCGATGGCGAGTCCCAGGCCGGAGCCGCCGTCCTGCCGGGACGGGTCGCCGCGCCGGAAGCGCTCGAAGATGTGCGGTAGCAGTTCCGGGGCGATGCCGGATCCATTATCCTGTACGCCCAAAACAAGGTTCTTTCCTTCCCCGCGGGCGAATAGGACGATTTCCCCGCCCTGCGGCGTATTGTGCAGGGAATTGCTGATGAGATTTCCGAATACCTGTGCCAGCCGGTCGGGGTCGGCGTGGAGGTCGGGTAGGCCGGGTTCCGTCTCGGTTTTCAGGCTGATTTCATGCTTGTCAGCCAGCGGACGATACGACTGCGCCATCCGCTCCAGCAAAGCCGATGGGGAGACTGGTTCCCGGTTCAGGCTCAGTTCCTTTGCGTCGGCCTGGGAGAGCGTGCGCAGGTCTTCCACCAGGCGCTGGAGATGTTGGACTTCGGTGTGGATGGCGTCGAACCGCTCCGGGGTGGGTTTCAGCACACCGTCGCGCATGGATTCGGCGTAGCCGCCGATAACCGTCAGCGGGGTGCGCAGGTCATGGGCAATGTCAGCGGTCATCTGGCGGCGGGATTGGTTCAGGCTGTCGAGGTCGGCGCTCATCTGGTTGAAGGCGGCGGCCAGCTCGCCCAACTCGTCTTTGGATTTTACGTGCACGTGCTGCTTCAGGTCGCCGCGTGCCATGCCATGGATGGCCGCTGTCAGGTCGCGCACAGGGTGGGTGAGCGCACGCGCCAGGAAGATGCCCAGCAGCAACGCAACCGCAGATGCCCCCAGCGCGGCATATAACAGGGCATCATTGGTACGGGTTAGATATTGTGCTTCCAGCCCTCCAAGCGGCGATGGATTGCTGATGACGAGGACCGTGCCAACTTGAGTTCCATTGACTTGAATTGGTGTACCCTGCGCCAGTTTGGCTTGCGGAACGTTATCGCCGACCTGGAAATTGCCCGCCGGAATGCGTACAAGGTTGTTCATATCGACAAGCACAAAATTGTTTGCCGAGGGCTGTGGCTGAATCCCGCCGGGTCCGGGCTGTTGCGGGTTTGGCTGAAGGTTACCGGGCACCGACACAGAGTTTCGCACCTGGTAGTAATCTAGAACGCCATCCCATGTGCCATTCATCTGGTAATAAAAAGTCATATCCGTGATAAATCTATCCTGTGCCTGGTTGGAAGCCAGTTTCTTAAACTCCACTGCGGTCTGCCAGTAAGTGATGCCGGAAGCAAACGCCACGCCGGTAATGCTCACCAGCAGGAAGGCCAGGACCAGCTTGACGGTAATGGATCGGTTCATAATTATTTTTCCGTAAAACGATAGCCTACGCCGAAGACGGTCTCAATGTAATGCGGGCGGGACGGTTCGGACTCGATCTTGGTGCGCAGGTTGCGGATGTGGATGTCCACCGAACGTGCTGCCCCTTCGAAAGCGACGCCCTGGAGATGTTCCAACAAATCGAGACGTGAGAAGGCGCGCCCGGGCGCAGCCATCAGGGCAGCTAGCAGGTCGAACTCCGAGGGTGTCAGCCGGACCAGGTGCCCGCCTATCGTTACCTGATGTGATTCCTTATCGAGGGCGATTTCCCCCACGCGCAGCATGGCGCTTGGTGCAACGGGCGATCCGGCCCGGCGCAAGGCAGCATGGATGCGCGCCACCAGTTCCTTCATGCCGAAGGGCTTTGTGATGTAATCGTCGGCACCCAGTTCTAGGCCGAGCACTTTGTCGGTCTCTTCCATTTTGGCGGTCAGCAGGATGACGGGGATGCTGCTCTCGCGGCGGTAGGCGCGGATGAACTCGTAGCCGTCCATTTCTGGCATCATGATGTCGAGCAGCACCAGGTCCGGTTTTTCCTGGCGAGCGGCATAGAGGGCATTCTGGCCGTTCTCCGCCGTGACGACGCGGAAACCCTCCGCCGTCAGGTATTCCCGCACCAGAGTGAGGACGTTGGCTTTATCATCCACTACCAGGATCGTTTTTGGCATTCTCCTTCACCTCCAAAACATTATAGACTATTTCTGTAATTACTCATCCAATTCTTGCAAAGATGGTTATTTTGGTGGAATTCCGACAGCAAACGTCGTACTTGTCGGAAACTTATATCTAAATTAAGCATAACCTTCTCGAGGGTCATAACGTAAAGGTCAATGTGCCCTTTTCAACCAACCTATACTGCTTCCAAAACAAGAAACCAACCAGGAGCGTATTTGTCAGCGCGGCGAGGATGAGAATGGGAAATGTTGATGCCACCTGCGCGGGTCCTGGACTGTTTTGAGCGAATAAATAGAGGGAATAGGTGATGGTGGAAACCACTTGGGAGGTCAACAATACAAACCAGAGGCGGGGTAGATAGATCGCCAAAAGCAGGATCATCACATCGGCAATGAAAAAATAGCGCTCGTGCATTTTTGGTAGGAAAAATGGCATCATTGCCGCAGATACTGTCGCGCAAATTACCAATATCTCAGGCGTCCAGGTCCTGATCTTGTGCGCATAACCTATGGCCCAGATAAGCACCAGCAGAACCGTGAATCCTAGTCCGACCATCAATCCCGGCTCGTACCAGTCATTCGAGATGAACTGGTACAGATTCGGCGCATTCATGGTGAGCTGGCGGAATGTATCCGCCTGTGTGAGATAGATCATCAGTGTATCGAGGAAGGATCGGCCTGCTAGGACAGCGGGAATCATCATGGTGATATACACGAGCGGGATAATCAGGATATGCGTCCATGCAATGCGGCGTTTGAGGGTAAGCAGGAACAGGAACGGGGCAAAGAATACGGCTTGGAATTTGAATGAGATGGCAATCCCGAAGAAGATCATCGCAGGCAGGGAATGGTTCCTCAATAAAAAGAAGAAACTGGCGAGTATGAAGAATGTATAGATCGAGTCAGCCTGACCCCACCAGGCGCTGTTGAGGAATATGGTCGGAAGGGCAAAGAAAATGGCTGCACCCAGAAAGGGTACTGGGCCTTCATCATATTTAATCCTCGCAATCTTATAGACCCAGGCCGCATTGCCTACATCGAACAGGATCGAAATCAGTTTGATCGCGGTGACTTCGGGAAGCAAATTACGGGTCAGCGTGGCGATCCAGAGCAAATAGAGATAGGGAGGAGTGTAATTTGAGAACCCTGTCTGCAGTGCAGAGAATCCCTGGCGGGCCAGTTGGTCATACCACCGCATTACGAAGGCTCTCATGTCCATTGAGATCAACCCTAACCCTTCGATCCGCAGGATCACCCCCGAGAGAGTGAAAGCAAATGCTATAACAGTAAATAGGATATCAGTTCTTTTATTCATCATCTTTGCTGTAGCTACATTTGGAAAACCATTCTTTAGCTTCCGCAATCATACAGGGTGGTAGTTGCGAGCCCGGGCACATTAACTTTCGTGCAGTGCTGACCGGCCCATTGGGAAAGATCCTGGTACTGCGCCAGCGCCGAGCTAAGGATGAAGCGAAGGTGCCCGCTTTCTACGAGCGCAGAAAGCTGCTCCATCGTAACTTCCTGGTATTCGCCAAGGAAGCCGCCGAAGGTCAACACAGGGCGTCCAGTATCCAAAATATAAGAGGCTGCATCATTGGCGCGGTCTGTGGCCAGCAGGTAAGTGCCCGGTGCGGTGTTGGTGAGCAGGTAGTCCAGTAGGGAGGTGTTACGGGCGTTCTCGTTGCTGGCCCCATTGCCGGCCCGCAGGGCACCAGGCATGGAAAGCGATCCCTGGGTTGCCGGCCCAGCGTAAGGCAGGGCGGTGTTTGGGGACGAGTTGAACGTTGTCAATGCGGACCAGAGCGCCGGCGCGACCAGCATGGCGATTAACAAGAGGCTTAGCGCGGCCGGTGTAAAACGGGTCCGGAACCTGCTGACCACTGCGAAGACCAACCCCGTCCCCAGGAGGGACAGCGCGAGGCCCACTGCCAGGGGAGCTGCGGCAGTGGCGCCGCGCAGGACACCGGCCTGGAAGAAGATCGTCCCAGCCGCTAACAGGAAGGCCAGGCTCCATCCCAGCAGCTTTCTCTTCTGGATGATTTCCCATAAAGCCCACCCGGTCATGGCGACCAGCCCGGCGATAGGGGTGCCCAGCATGATGAGGTAGTAAGAGTGCATAAGGCCCGTGCTGTATGTGAAATAGATGGCTTCGGGGAGCAGCCAGCCCGCCCACAGGATAAGAGCGGCATGTTTCCCATCAAAAGGCCGTTTCCGTGCCAATACGACAACTAGGACGATCAACCCGCCCAGCACAAAGGGCAGCAGCCAGGAGGCTTCACCGACCAGGGGGTTGGTGAACAATCGCAGGGTGCCAGCGGTCCCGAAGTCTATGCTGGGTCTTCCATCAGATTGCCCATCGTTTGGTATCAGACTGTTTTGTCCGCTGTTCCCCCCGAAGCCTTGCGGGAAGCCTTGCCCACCGGAAGGCACCGGACGGTCTCCATTCTGCAGGTTGCCTTGCGGGAGGTTTTGCCCGCCAGGAGGCTCAGGGAGTTGTCCACTGGGCTGACCAGAGGAAGGATTTGGCGCAATCTGCTGGCTTTGCCGGCCGTCCAGACCCATGCCCTGGCGGAGGCTGATGAGGCGTTCAATGCCGTTGTGGCCGAAAATGAGTTCCATCACCGTGTTGTGATCCGTGCTGTCCACGTAGGGACGGTCGGAGACAGGCACCAGGTCCACGGCAACAGCCCAGGAGAACGAAACCGCCAGCAGGATTACAGATGCCATGGCAAGGTTGAGGAGCTTTTTCCACCATTTCTGCCTGGTGCCGAAGAAGTAAACGGCATAGAACGCCGGCAATGGCAGGAAGGCTTGCAGCATCTTGATATTAAAGCCCAGCCCGACGATGACTGCGCCCAGGAGCAACCAGCGCAGTTTGCCGGTGTATACGGATTGGAGGAAAGCCCAGGCTGCCAGCAGGAGCACGAAGACCAGCAACCCGTCAATGGTGTTGTTGCGCTCGGCGGAAATGGCCACCGGCATGACTGCCAGCACCACGGCAGCCAGCAGACCGGCCCAAGGTCCGAAGGGACGGCGGACGAGCTTATAGACCATGAAGATGGAAAGCACCCCTGCGATGGCGTTCGGCAGGGCCAGGGCGAATCCATCCACGCCCAGGAAATATGCCGAAAGCGCCTGCACCCAGAAGCCGAGCGGGGGCTTGTCCACCGAGAGGGAGCCGCCGGGTTCGAAGGCCGCGAAGAAAAAATTATGCCATGAAACCAACATGCTCTTGACCGTGGCAGCATAGTACAGGTTTCCGTCGCCGGTAGCGCCCAGGTGGTAAAAACGCAGGAATGTGCCGAGCGCCAGGACGAAGACCAACAGGCCGGCGAACAACAGCTTGCGACGGTCATAAAAGAAAAGTTTGGCACTGGAAAGGAATTTCTTGACAGGCATAAACTTTCTCATTATCTTTCCTTCTATCGCTGGAATTCCCAATGACCCAGGAGTTTTACAGCCCGAGAATACCAAATAGATGTTTAGATTTTGTTTGGAAATCAGATGAATCTGATTAAAATTCATCCTGTGTCTGGGCTTTTGTCTTTGGTGGAAGAACTAGGATTGTACTTTCTTTTGCAGCAACTGGATCAATGCATCCAAAAGGGAGGTTGATGCCTGATCGGAAGATCCCTGTGATTGGCTGCTGTCAGTTTGCAAGGATGTAACCTGCGCCTGGCTGAGAGATTGTCCGATTCCTGCGCCGGATGGATCAGCGGCGCCGCCCGGAATACCAGCACTTGGATTACCAGCCCCTCCTGCAGAAGTGTCTCCCATCGGCGCCTGAATGGAACTGGTATCCGCTGTACTGCTCGCAGCGGAACTGTTGGAAGTCAATCCATTCTCGCTCATTACTGTGGTCAGGTCCTGTTGGGTCAATCCCATCGCGGTGATCGCATTGATTTGTTGCGTGGTCATGGTGCTCTTGATTTGATCAACCACTGCGTTGATTTCTTCCGTGGCAGCAGTACCGCTGGCGGTCAGGGATTGCATTGTCTCCCAGAGCGGGATCAATTGCGAGGCCTGGTCCGAGCTTACAGCCAGGCCTGTATCCTCCAACTTGAAGGTGCCGATCAGGAGTTCATCCTGCAGCGATAAAGAGGTCGTAGCACTCGTTGTGCTTCCCGTATTACTGGTTCCTCCACATGCAGCCAACACAAGCAGGAGGGTGAATAGGGTAAAGAAAAATATTGTTTTTTTCATCGCGATCTCCTTTTAGCTATAACGTACATTGTCGAATGGTTTCGATTCGTTGGAAATATCCGTGCTGGAGGAATGAATATGATCAGCATGGCAATTCCCGGGATTCTTGTAACCTTAGAATATCAAAAAGATATTTTGAATATGTTTGGGATTGGATGAAATTTTATTTGGATTCATGGCCTAAGAAACCTGTAATTAAATTCTAATCATTCTTTCATTGACATTAGGAAGGGAACAGGTTAATATAAACATACCGACCAGTCGGTATGTTTATCGAATAGGAGTAACCCATGCCACAACAACGCAGTGAAGAGACACGCGCCCGCATCCTGGATGCTGCTGTCCGGCGGTTTGCCATCGCCGGATATGATGCCGCCAGTGTGGATGATATCTGCGCCGAGGCCGGGGTCAGCAAGGGTGCATTCTATCACCACTACCCGACCAAGCAATCTGTCTTCCTGGCCCTTATGCAGGGCTGGCTGGCGATGATTGACATGGGCATGGAGGCAGCCCGCAAGGATACCATTCCAGAGACACTGGTGCACATGACCAATCTCCTGCCGGGCGTTTTCGCGGCTGCCGAAGACCGCCTGCCGATGTTCCTGGAATTCTGGCTGCAAGCCAGCCGAGACGAGAATATCTGGAAGGCAATGATTGCCCCGTATCGCCATTATCAGGAACATTTCGCCAGGCTGGTTGAAGATGGCATGGCCGAAGGCTCTCTCAAACCAGTCGACTCGCAAGTGGCCGCACAGGTGATTGTTTCCCTGGCGGTGGGATTGGTACTGCAAGGCGTGCTCGATCCGCATGGCGCCGACTGGGAAAAGACGGCTCGCGAGAGCATGCAGATATTAATGAATGGATTGGTAAAAGGATGACCTTGCGAAGGATTTCGAACCTTCGCATGATTGAAAGGAGTTTCTATGATTTTAGTTACCGGTGCAACCGGACATATTGGCAATGTTCTCATCCGCAAACTGCTGGACCAGGGCGAAAAAGTCCGCGCCCTCGTCTGGCGCGGTGAAGATACCACGCCCATCAAGAACCTGGATGTGGAGCAGGTGGTGGGTGACGTACTCGACCCAGCCTCTCTCGAACCCGCCATGCGCGGCGTGGAAACCGTTTATCACCTGGCAGGCATCATCTCCATCATGCCGGGACGCAACCCATTCGTCTGGCGGGTCAACGTGGAAGGGACGCGCAACGTGCTCGAGGCCGCCCGCCGCGCTCGCGTCCGGCGGCTGGTCTACACCAGTTCCATTCATGCCATTGCCCGCGCCCCGCACGGAGTGGCGATGGATGAATCGCTGGGGTTCGACCAGGACAACCCCTACGGCGAGTATGACCGTTCGAAAGCGGCTGCCAGTCTCGAGGTCCAGAACGCCGTGCAAGCAGGTCTGGACGCGGTCATCGTCTGCCCGACGGGCGTCATCGGCCCATACGATTTCCGCGGTTCGGAGCTGGGCGAGGTCATCCGGGGCGCCTCCGAAGCCCGGACGATGTTCTATGTCGAAGGTGCGTACGATTTTGTGGATGTGCGTGATGTGGCTGATGGCATGATTGCTGCCCGTGCACATGGCCGCCGGGGTGAGAGTTACATTCTGGGCGGGCAGAAACTCTCGGTACGCTACATGCTGGAGACGGTGCGCGAAGTGACCGGTAAGGCTTTTGCCAGCATCAAAATCCCGTTTTCGCTGGCTGAGTTTGCCGCCAGGTTCACCCCCTGGTATTACCAGAGGACGAAAGCCAAGCCGCGCTTTACACCCTACTCGCTGGAAGTTCTGCAAAGCAACTCTAATATCAGCCACGCCAAGGCCGCGCGTGAATTGGGTTACCATTCGCGCCCGGCCATCGAGACGATTACCGATACGGTGCGCTGGTTCTTTGAAAACCGCAAGGTGAAATCAGTCGCTTAACTGATATTTTGGAAAGCCTTATGCAGTATTTGTTTGGACATCCCATGCCAGTACCCTGGCTTCTGGCGGACATCCTGACCATCCTGATTACATTGCTGGTCGTGGTGTTTATTGTCCGAAAGAGCAGGCACCCGGTGGCGGTCCTGTTGGAAAGTTTCGCCTTCGTGTTCCTGTATGCGAGCGTCTACGAAAACTTCGCCGTTGTGCAGGGATGGTATTTCTACGGACGCTCGCTGCTCATGATCGGCGACGTGCCTCTCTCTGTGCCGCTTATCGAAGTGGACGTACTGGTGACGGTGCTCTGGCTGCTGGAAAAGATGGAAATTCCCGCCTGGTGCAAGCCTTTCATCGCTGGGCTGTTCGGGATGCTGCAGGATTTCTCCCTTGACCCTTACACCGTCCGCCAGGTTTTCACCGTAGATGGGTCGACCAGCGGACGTTGGTCCTGGCTGCTGCCGCAGGGGGCTGCGAATATTTATGGTGTTCCAGTCTACAATTTCCCCGGCTGGATGCTCATCATGTTCTATGCCTCCATTTTTATTTTGCTTGGTCGGTGGTGGTATAAACGTTCAGGGTACAAGCCGGTTGTCGGGTACGTGTACCCCTTCCTGATGGTTTTCCTGGCCCTGCTGGCGATGGTCAGCCCGCTCTCGCAGTTCCTGCTCTGGTTGGCACCTTTCTCCACCAAGGGAAGCAGCAGCGAGTGGATCATGCTGGCCTTTCACCTGCTCGTCCCGAGCATCCTGCTGGCGGTTTTCTGGCGCGGCAGGATGAAACATCCGGTCACCTTGAAGGAAGACCTGCCGGTATTTGTCGTGATCGTTGTGTTCCATCTCGCTGACATCCTCTTCACGGTTGTTGGTGGTTACAGCGAGGTCCTCTGGCTTATCCTGCTGGCCAGCCTGGTGCATTTTGGGTTGCTGGGATTGATCTATTTCTCAGGTAAAAAAGCAAACCCGGTGAAAGAAGGATTCCTTTTTGAACCATGATAGATAATTGGAAAGACAAACTTGCCGTAATTACCGGCGCTTCTTCCGGCATCGGGGAAGCCACAGCCCGAAAGTTGGCTGCACAGGGGTTGAAGGTGGTGCTGGTGGCGCGCCGTGCTGACCGGCTGGAGACTCTGGCCGAAGAAATCCGCGCGGAGGGCGGAACCGCCCACATCCTGCCTGCCGACCTGACGCAGGAGACCGGCCGGCTGCGCGTATGCGAGGAAGCCGGGGAGGCGGACGTGCTGGTGAATAATGCCGGACTAGGTTGGTATGGGTATGGTTCTGACATGAGTTGGAAAACAGCCTGGGAAATGCTGCAGGTCAACGTGGAAGCGGTGGTGCAGTTGAGCCTGTCCTTTCTGCCGGGCATGCGCCGGAGGGGTGCCGGTCACATCATCAACGTCGGTTCGATCTCGGGCAGCATCCCCAGCCAGGGCATTGCGCTCTACGGCGCAACCAAATCCTTCCTGGATAATTTCACCACAGCCCTGTACCGCGAACTGACCGGGACGCACGTCCACATCAGCGTAGTGCGGGCCGGGCCGGTGCGCACTGAGTTTGGGGAGGCAGCCCTGTCAAAGGAGAGTGGCGGGCATGTCCCTACCGAGCACATGGGAGTGACGGCAGACCATGTGGCCTGGCGAATCTGGAAGCTGATGTTGCGCCCGCAGCGGGTCATTTATGTCCCGGGCTGGCTACAGGTGGTTCCCTGGGCGGAATTGACCTTTGGCTGGATCATTGACCGGGTGGGGCCACTGCTGTTGAGGAAGCAGAAATCTGGGGTTTAAAAAATGCCCGGCACTTTAAAAAAGTGCCGGGCATTTTTTTACAGGGCAGTTAAGCTTTTCCTGCCACATTCATTTCGGGGATCAAAATGTACGGGGCGTGGATAGTGCTGTACACCCACTGCGTTTCCTTACTGACAGCCTCTACGTTCTTGAGCAGGTCATAAATATTACCCGCAATGGACAGGTCCTTGACGCGCCCGACGATCTCGCCCTTCTCGACCTTGAAGGCCAACGCCAGCGGGTTGGAGAAGGCGCCGGAGATGATATTGCCCTGTCCGAGGGCGAGCAGGTCTTCGACGATGATGCCCTCGTCCATGCTGGCGAGGATATCTTTCAGCGGAGTTTCGCCGGGCTGGATGACCAGGTTGGTCCCCGAGGGTTCGGGCGGGTTGAATAAGCCGCGGGAAGCGTTGCCGGTCGATTCAACCCCGGAATGGGCAGCTGTTTTCAAGTCGTAGATGAAACCTTTAAGCACACCCTTCTCGATGAGCACATTACGGCGGCGAGGCACGCCTTCATCGTCGTATGAGGCGCTGGCGAACTTTCCGTCGATGGTCCCATCGTCGATGATGGTGATCTTCTCATTGAAGAGTTTCTCGCCGATCTTGCCGGCCATCGGGGATGTGCCCTTGTAGACTTCCTTGCCATTCAAGCCCTGGCTGAGTGGCAGGCCGAGGGCCAGAGTCCCGGTGGGGGCGAACAGGACAGGAATCCTGCCGGGCTTGATGCTGGTAATAATGCGGGCTTGCTTAAGTTTTTCCACCAGGCGGCGGGCAAAAGCGAGGTAATCTTTTTCCCAGACGGTGGTGCCGAGCTGGTCATACAGAATGAGCACATCATCCCCCTCGATGCGGTCGATCTCGAGGCCGAGCGAGAGCGGGGAGGTTTTAAAGGACACGTCCAGGCCTTTCTGGTTGCGGATGCTGGCCGAAACGAGGCTGCGTTCCAGGCTGACGTTGCAGCGGGCGTTCGGCTCGACCGGCAGGACCAGGTCGAGCATCTCCCGGCCGATCTCCACCAGCCGCGCGATCGGCAGGTACGCTACTACATTGTCAAAGGTGCGGACGATGGGAGCAGGCTGGGAGTCCGGGAAGGAGAACGGGGCTATATCACCATACGTGGCAGACTCGAGGGCGTTGGCAGCCAGCTTGTCCATGGCTGTATCATCGCTGGAGGCAGCGAAGCCAAGTTGTCCCTTGCGGATGACGCGTACCGCCGTGCCTTTGCTCTCAGCAACGGTGCAGGTCTTCATTTGATTTGCTTCGTATTCTACGGTGGTCTTTTCGTTCTGCAGGCTGAACACTTCCACCTGTTCGGCCTGTTGTTTGAGTTGGGTCAAAATATCCATGCTGTCCTCCGGTTACTCGCCGCCAATGACGACGTTCTGGATGCGGATGTGGGGTGCGCCCATGCCGACCGGCAGGGGGGACTGGTTGGCCTTGCCGCAGCCGCCGCCGGTGTTCAGCCATTTGAAGTCGTTCCCGATGGCGTCAATGTTTTCGAGCGTTGTGAAGAGATTCCCAGCCAGGATGACATCCTTCACCATCTCAGCGATCCTGCCATTGCGGATCATGTAGGCGTAACCGGAACTGAAGGAGAAATTCTCCAGTTGAGTCTGGCCGCCGTAGGCCTCGCAGGCATAGATACCGAGTTCGATATCCTTGATCATGTCTTCGAAGGAGGTTGCGCCGTTTTTAATGGCGGTGTTGGTCATGCGGACAATGGGGGCGAAGCGGTAGTTGATGGCACGTGCGTTGCCGGAGGCTTTTTCTCCCAGCTTGGCAGCGGTCTGGCGCGAGTGCAGCCGCCCGACCAGTTCGCCATCCCGGATTAGCCAGTTCCGGCGGGCGGGGGTTCCTTCGTCGTCGTAGAGGGTGGTGCCGCGCTGGTTCGGAATGGAGCCGTCGTCGTAGACGTTGAGGATGCCCTTGCCAAAGCGGCGTCCCAAGGTCATCATTTCACGCGCCTTCGGGTTTTCGTAGATGAAGTCCGCTTCAGAGAGGTGGCCGAAGGCTTCGTGGATGAAGACACCCGCCAGCATCTGGTCCACCACCACCGGGTATTGCCCGGCCTTGACCGGCTTGGCCGCCAGCAGTTCGACGGCTTTCTGGGCGGCTTTGCGGGCCAGTTCGTCCTGATCGAGCACATACTCGAAGCCCTGGATGGTGGCGAGGCTCTCGTGTGCCTGCTGGACATTGTCGCCATCACGAGCGATGGCAGTCGCGCCAACAACTACGGAAGGGCGATCCTGCTCGATGTATGTCCCTTCGGAGTTGGCGAGGGTGACTTTGGTGAATGAGTCGCTGTAAACAGCCTGGGTGTCGATGATCTTGTTGCTGTGCCCCAGCACCACCTGGTTGTAGCGTTCGGCCAGGGCTTTTTTCTCTGCCAGCGAGATGTCACGAAAGTCGCGTTTCATCTCTGCCGTGGTGATATTTTCAACCGGCTCGACCGAGGCCAGTTCGATCGGCTCGGGGACGGAACCGACCTGGGCGCACTGGTAGGCCTGGTCCGCTTTGTTGAGCAGGTCATCCAGGTTGTTGAAGGTCGCCACGCCCCAGCCTTTGTCCTTGATCAGGCAGCGGACAATGCCGCCCTTGTCAATGTTCGCGTTGGCAAGTTCCAGTTCCTTGCCGCGGAAAACCACGCGGGTGGTCTCTTTCTCTTCGATACGGATTTCGGTGTAGTCAGCTTTACTGCGTTTGAGGGCTTCTTGTATTCGGTCTCGCATATCGATCTCCTTTAGTAGGAAAGTTTGAACGAGAATAATGACTCGCTTCCTGTTATTTCTTTCCGACGATCAGTCCCAAAGTCCCGACCATGAACGGCAATTTCAGTACGGCTGGGATGAAGGACGCCTGACGCGTTTCGATGAATTCGACTTCTTCGATCCCCCAGCTTCGGATTGTTTCCAACAATTCCTGGGGTTCGCCATAAACCGGCTTCATCAGGAACAGATCCTGAAATGCAAATTTACCACCTTTTTTGACCACGCGCAGAGCCTCCCGGATCACATCCCGTTTGTTAGCGGAATCGCTGACCTCGTGGAAAGTGAGATTGCTTACCGCTGCCTCAAAGGTTCCATCGTCAAAAGGCAATTTCGAGGCACTGGCCTTCCGGAAGGTTGTGCGTTCCCCGACCCCTTCAAGCTGTGCATTCCTTTCACAGACAGCTTGCGAGTATTCCCAGCTGCCACCCCAGTAGTCGATGCCGGTCACCGCGGCCCGCGGATATTTGCGGGCGAGGGCGATGGCCAGGGCTGCGTTCCCGCAGCCGATGTCCAGTGCCTGCCCGTTCCCGTCCCAGTCCAGGTGGGCCAGGACCAGGGCGCGGATCTGACCCTGTACATCTCCTCCCTGAGGGGAAAACCGGTAGCGGGCATAACCGAAGTACGCCGCGATAGCCAGGAATAAAAGGGTGGGGAGGACCCACCACAGGGACAGGAATACCAGCCCCAGGGATGCGAGGCCGAGGATGCCGGGCACGATGATGAATTTCTTTGAAACCCAGTTTCCGTAATCGGGCTTTTCAACCGTTTGTGGACTCATATTCTCTCCTGTCCTATCGCTGATCAAACCGGATCAATCAGCCGGAGCGGCCTCGACAACTTTCAATTGATCGTGATCGGGCACGGAATCCTCCACGTGGCGGATGACCGGTACCGAGTATCCGATCACGGCGGTCATCACCGCACCGATGCCGCATAGGGTGATCAGCAAGCCCATCCCGGCTCCGGAGCCAGTGCCAAAGAGCGGGCCGAAGATCCGGCTCAGGGTGGTCTGGGATTTCATGGCTGGTTCCAGCACGTAGTCGGCCAGCGTCCCGGCGATGATGGGAGTGATAGGTTGCGTGATCCAGGCGATCAGCCGGCGGGAAGCGAAGACGCGCCCCTGCAGGTCGGGTTCAACCTTGGATTGCCAGATGGCCTGGCTGGAACCGTTGATGAGCGGACCGAAAATGGTCATAAGCATGACAGTTGGGATCCAGACGTTCAGGCCTCGGCCGAAACCGAACAGGGTCATCCCGAACAGGGACGAGAGCACCCAGCCCCATACCACCCCCTTGATGCGGCGCTTGAAGCCGCCCCAGGCGCTCATGATCAGTGCGCCTGCCACCGCCGCGATGGCCGCCGTGGATTGGACTGTGCCCATAATCACACTGTTGTTTCCCGTTCGGGCCAGGACGATAGGTGCAAAGAGGGTTCCGGCTATGCCGGAGAAAAGGTTGCCAACCAGGAAAAGGGAGAGCAATCCCAGCAGTCCGCGCCGGGCGAAAATGTATTTGAAGCCGAAGATGGATTCTTTCCAGAGGTTGCTTTTTGCCTTTTCGCCCGCTTCGGTGCGCGGTGGCTGCGGTATGAATACGATTGCCAGCGATAGGATGGCAATTCCGTAAGTCACCACGTCAATCAACAGGATGCCGGTTAACTTGATGAACCCGATCAGTGCCCCGGCCAGCAGCGGAGCAATCACGCCCGGACCTGCATCGATG
>Ga0209777_10000479_pt1 | contig 66220 bp, 103 predicted proteins | sample FrelakmetHBP12HB_FD_187147 | JGI IMG/M metagenome (GOLD analysis project Ga0209777, IMG submission 187147) | Freshwater lake sediment microbial communities from the University of Notre Dame, USA, for methane emissions studies -HBP12 HB (SPAdes)... | ecosystem: Environmental > Aquatic >...
CGTTCAACTCCGAAATGTTCTTCGATATATGCCGCCGCTTTCAACTGGCCAGCATACAGTTCATCGTTCATACCACGATTATAGCATTGGTCCAAGCATTCCCGAACAATCAACTCGGCGAACTTTTGATTAAATAATACGCTGTATGGAACCTTCTCCACACCATATTGTTCGCAGGCATAATAATCAGCCTGTTCAGCAAGTTCTTTAATTCGCATCTTACCCAATGACTTATTGCGAGCCTTTGCGAACTCCTCATACTTTTCTTGTGTGCCTATACTATAACCACCATCACCTGCATGGATATCAGCACCTGCTCTAATATTATCATTCATTTTCAATTCTACTTTTATAAAACTCAAGTTGGTCAATCAAGTCTTGTACACCGACATCATTCATTGTAAGTGTAGTATAACCCATCGTAAAACTTACACGATTGTCATCTGTAAGACCAAGTGTGTAGTAAACTTTAGGTTCGTGCTTTGGAGCCTTTATTTCAGGTAACGGCAATGCATGTTTATCATCTATTCCATACTCTCTGTGATCAGGGAAAGGGAATACATTATCAGATTTCTTATTTTTAAACCAATCAAACATTTTCAATCCTTCTTTTTGCTAGCAGCCTTAGCCACATATTTTTGATGATAATTTTTCCAATCAGTCAAGTAATCAGTCCACTTGACCCAACGATGCATACCCTTCTTTGCTTGCACTAAAAATCCCCACTCACGCTGTTGCTTACCCATGAAGAATAATGTAGTAGCAGGACCCACCTCTTCATCAAGTTCAAGCCAGTGAAATTCACTTGCACCACGCTTAATAATACTACCAGGACCACGCCACACACTAAACTCGGCAAACATTTTGCCTTCATCATTAAAGACAGGAGTATGTTCCCAGTAACCACCTTTAAGAACAATTGTCAAATAGGGCCAGGGATGATCATGCATGATGGGGTCATCACTACGAACAATTTTGTGTAGTGTGACATTGAAGGGAAAATACTTACGATCCTTTAGGAACAAGTAATAGCGATGTAAATAATCTTCGCCAGTTTGTCGATCTGGAATCAATCGATAACGACCTAGCTTGTTCATTATGTTGTGAAACAATCCCATACAATGCTCCTAAATAATTTGCGACACACTATTATAACATACTTTTGAATTAAATGCAAGTAGGAAAAGGACATTACTGTCCTTTTCATTCATAGTCTTTTTAAATTAGACTAGACCTAAAGCCAAGGCCTTGTAACCTGCGGCAATCAACTTGCGGCTTGGTTGACCGATTTCATATTCAGTTACCTGAACACCGTTGCCTGCCTTGCGGGTGTTTGCATAGACTGCGAAACCTGCTTGACGGATACGGCTTGCTTCAGCACCAATGTTCTTGATACCAAAGCGGTGTTGTGCTTCACTTGCACTGATCTTCTCACCAGCTTTCAAGGCTGAAAACAACTTGTGGGTTTTAGTACCCTTGTTGATTGTATATACCATTTTGCTTCCTTTAAATAATTCATCGTTTTCACGATGTACATAGATTATACGATATTGAATATCGTTCAACAATATATATTGGACATATTGTTTCGATTAGATATCCAAAAACTTTAACTCAAACAAAATAGACTAAATAAAGTGTGACTCGCGGAGCCTGAATTCCCCCAGTCACTCTAACGCTATAAAGGAGCACCAGCATGACTATTTATCTAATGGTTAAGACCCATAACACAACCGGGTTAAAGTACCTATGCAAGACAACCCAAGATCCGTATAGGTATAAGGGTTCCGGGATACGATGGACAAATCATATAAAGATGCATGGGTATGATGTTACTACGGAAATATTAAAAGAATGTCAAACAAATGATGAGGTTAAGCAATGGGGATTACATTATAGTGAATTATGGAAGGTAGTGGGGAGTAAAGATTGGGCTAACCTTAAACCTGAATCAGGTGACGGTGGGTCTACGAGTGATATGGTAAAGAAAGCAATTGAAACTAAAAAGAAAAATGGTACTCTTAGGCCTAAAAAAGAAAGCATTGATAAAATGATAAAGACCAGAGCTGAATTAGGATTAAATCACCAAACTGAAGAAAGTATTGCAAAATGTTTAGCAACCAAAAAGAAAAATGGAACACTGAATAACACTACTCCGAAAAGTATTGCGAAGGGGCTAGCAACCAGAAAACTCTTAGGAAAAATGAACGTTACCACTCCTGAAAGTATATCAAAGCAAATACAAACTAGACTTCAAAACGGAACTATTAATACTAATACGCAAGAAAGTATAGAGAAGGCCCTGAATACTAAGCGCCGCAATGGAACACTCGATCCAGGGAAATACAAAGCAAGTTGTATAGTGTGTAGAAAAGTTATGGGTACTCCACAACTTTTCAGATGGCACGGAGAAAATTGTCCAAATTATAAATAATACAATTTATTCTCTTGTCCAAATGACTCCGTCGAATTTTTCTGGCATGTTATCCAGATCAATATAAGTCAATTCAAACAAATCAGCCGCGGGGTCGTGTCCAGCATAGCCCCTAGGATTTGCGGCCACTAAAGTATCACCCATATAGTACAGATGAGGATCGTGGACGTGACCACATGTCCACAATTTGATCTGAGGATGATCCATGATGAATTCACTCAGGTCGCTACTGTAGCCACCGTTCATTAGTTCATGTACTTTGTGCTTATATCGGTCATGCGTACTCAATTTAGTAGGTGCGTGATGACCAACAACCACAAACTTTTCGTCATGTTTACCTTCAACGATATTTTTGATGTACTGTTTGCTCTTAACATGTCGGCTTAATGTATGAGAAGGACGTAATTTAGTGTAACCCAATTCATCATTGCGGATGATACGGAAATCGTTCATCATGTCCGTCAATGCATGAAGTGTCAGAGGATCACCGTTGTTACAATCAGTCCATAGTGTACAACCAATGAATGTATATTCACCAATAGTCTTTACATCGTTTTCTAAAAAGTAAACGTTAGGTAGTTCACTGCACTGAAAGCGCAGGTCATCTAGTGAACCCTTCCACTTGCCGTGATAGAATTCGTGATTACCTGCAATATAGATCACGTGAGGGAACTCAGCACTTACTCTACGCAAAAAGTCACGGAAGCGGATGCTCATTAGCAACTTATGTCCGTATTCTTTCATGCCACCTGATGTGTAAGGATCAGGACTAGGATGATCATGCATATAATCTGCGATCATAATGTCACCACTAAGGATTAAGACCTCAGCATTCTCAGTGTTTTTCAGTATGATATCTTGGAACTCCAAATGGATGTCCGACGCCAAGGCTACTTTCATAATAAATTTCCTATTAATATCATATTATATAGTATATTTTAATAATTGTCAATAGTTTGGAATAAATATAAGTGTAGTTCGCGGAGGTGAGATTCCCAACTACTCTAACGCTTAAAAGGAGCAATCAGCATGACTATTTATTACCTCTATGTAAAGACACATAGAATCACTGGCCTAAACTATTTGGGTTATACTTCCAAACTTGATCCACACAAATATACAGGATCAGGAACAAGATGGAATCTTCACTTACAAAAACACGGATATGCATATGATACTAAAATACTACACCGTTGTATTTCTAAATCAGCAATAAGAGCATGGGGCCTATTTTATAGTAGATTATGGTCCGTAGTTGATAGCAAAAAATGGGCTAACTTAAAAGAAGAAAACGGAGACGGCGGAGGATGTTTTGGTGAAATTAATGGTATGTACGGAAAAACTCATTCAGACTCTGAAAAGATAGCGCAAGCGTCCCGTGCAATTATGAGATTTAAGGGCAAATCATATGAGGACTTGTACGGTAAAGAAAAGTCTGACCAGCTAAAGAAATCACGATCAATGTCTACTAGAGGAAAAGATAATTCAGGAATGGCTAACCCTATGTACGGCAAGAAACAAACTAATTCAGCAAAAGAACTTCAATCATTTAGGGCAAAAAATAGGACAAAATCAGAATGTCCGCATTGCAAAAAATTCTTTGCTCCTTCACCCCTTGCAAGGTATCACGGCAGCAACTGTAAGTGTTTACAGGTCGACCTAAACTGAAATCCCGCGCAAGTGCATGTTTTATCTTCGGTGTCGATAGAATATACTGCACCTTTACTACCTGACACTTTGATGATTGTACTCTTTTCCTTAATTTTCTTAAAGGGATTTGGCTTTACTGACACAAACTTACGACCACGCTTATCGATTGTGATCGGGTTTTTAAAATAGACAGGAGTAGTAGAACCAACCTTGATATACGCAACCATTTTGCTTCCGTCAAGCAAGTATGTATGATTGGCATTATTGCTATCACTCCAAACTGTTGTTTCTACTACTGCTTCCATATCTACTTTCAATACATGTCATATTTGTAAGAACTGTTTGCCTTGTCATCAAATGCAAAGTCACCTTTGTACATAGATGAGGACACAACAGAACCATCAGTCCAAGACTTGTAAACTGTGCTTACACTGTCTACACATATCAGGTCATATCCTATTTTTTCTAGGACATCACGATTAGGAAAGCCGCCTTTCAAACGAAAAACTTTACCTTTCTTATAACGCTTGTCTTGAACAAGACCAAATTTCTTAACTAATTTTTCCAATGTTTTCATTATGCCACTTCCGTTTCTTTAGCAAGAGCTTCGCTCAACAACGACCACTCAGCGCCAGTAGACACGAACCAGACACCGTCATGCATCACATAAAAATATTCTGCATCGATGCCGGCGAACAATTCTTGATCGTTGAAGAATGTTTTGAACTCGACACCAGTCTCATCACGATCTCGACCGTAGAAGGTAGTCATGTTGCCAAACTTTTCTTCAAACTGGCCCTGTGTCATATTACGCATTTCTTCAGGCAAGTCAAAAGGACTAAAGGGATGCTTCTCGCCAATCTCTTTACCCAGCGAACTAATGTCACCTAGTGCAACGAGGTGATTTGCTTTTGCACTGTCAGAATAATGCTCCAGCAAGATACGACCATTGTGGCTAAGATAGCCATCCCAATGACAATAGACTGCCTTACACTTGTCACCATGCATCACACCAATTGCTGAATGAGTAGCCATTTTAACTCCTGTTGTTGACTGTTTAAGATTCTATTATATATCCAAAACCATTTATTGTCAAATATTGGTAGATTAAAAAATAGCTTGAGAGTATGTATTATGAAATAAAGTATTGGTCCTAGTGTTCCTGAATGGATAAAATGAATACTATAGTTTACTTTTTTAAGATATAAAAGTATTCATTTTTAGCCACTAAAAAGCCCCTTTCGGGGGCTTTTAGATTTCGTTGTAATCGTCAGTGTTTGCATTTTCTTGCACAGGTGCAGTGAATGCTTCCTCAGGATCAACACCCAATTCACCAATAACAACATACTTGCAAGTACGACCTTTGCTATTGTTGTAATCACGAGGAATACTTACAACATCCGCAGGGTTGATTTGCAAAATCATTGTGCGACTATCACTGCCACCAAAGTGACTTAGATACTCTTGACTACAAAAGTGCAAACCAGTGCTACAAGTATTATCCTTGTCATCATCAACAGTATTGCGATCCATTTCACAGATGTAACCAACACTGTTATTGAATGTGCCACTATGGATATCCATGTAGTCATTGCGAACTTTCTTGTAAGCAAGGAAGAAACCATCAGGTGTAATTGGCAAGTCATTCTTTTCTAAGAAGCCATACAACTCATTCACTGCACGGTGACTTGGGTTTTCCATCAAGTTTTCCATGAAGTAAACTAGTGGCTCGATTGGGAAACCATCTTGCAACATACTAATCATACGCTTAGTCAATGCGTTATGCATTTCCTTACCCTTCCAGAACAACTTCTCGCCCTGGACACTCACATTACCTTGACCGTAATTCAATACGACCTTCTTAGGATCGATAATATCTTTAACGGTATCCCAGTCACCTGCCTTGATAGCATCCAACACCTTTTGATAGGTGATGTGTGATTTACTAATCGTATATGGTTTGTTACCAATAACGACTGTAATGTTATTACCTTGAACAATAAATGGATAGGTCATTTCAAACACCTTTCTGTGTGTCAATTAAGTTAATATATTCCGCTACATCAATACCACGAACACTATATTTGCTAAGACCTTTAATCAACGGATAACGCTGTTTAATAGCCTCAACCTCTTTAGTGTATTTGTCAATCAAAGCACCTGGATCAATGTTATTTGATGTCGTTACTTTATACTGACGGCACAACCACTCTAAACTCAAACGCAACTTATGATCAGATTCATTTACATCCTTAAATGTGTTGTACAACACTAAGTATGGACTATGAACATTACTTATATGAGTAGTAGCATTATACTGAAAAAATTCTTTCCAGTCAATACTCTTTTTGACCAAACCCATTACATCTGCTTGGCCCAGTTGTGTCAGTTTGCCCACAACAAACTCATCCAAGTTGACCCAGTTCTTTTGTGTCTTAACCCATTCTAAGTCATTCTTACGAACACCATAGATATCATCAGTAAAGATATTGCTAGTGTGCAAGTGTGCTTCCAAACACTTAACATCTTCAACAAGACCAAGACTCTTGAAACCATTTAGTGGCAAGTAGTAATATGTTTTGTTATCATCAAACTGATCTGCCTTACCTGCATCACGCCATACCATCTGACCACGATCACACCAAGTATTTCTACGACCTTCTTCCAATCGCATGATAGTGACATTAGCACCTATCGAACCTACTCGTTCCTTCTCAAGCAATTCACTTGCCTTGAGTATTTGTTTAGTAGGAGGCATCATCAAATCAGTTAAGAAAGCAACCTTCTCTACCATCTTTTTCTTGTCAGCAGCCTCGATCACATACACAGTTGAATTATGTGTAATTGACTTGGAATTTTTCCAATGAAATTTTGCGCGTTCCAACGCACCAACTTTTGTATCGTTGAACACAAAGTAAGTGCTATCACTTACACGGATATCCCATTCGTCAAACAACACACCAACGCCGTTTACAGTCGTATGTGAAGACTTTGGCTTAATAATAGAACATACATTATAACTACGGCTTTTGGTAAAGCCACGAATCACAATGTTATACTTACTAGCCAATTCTTTGGTTTCAAGAGGAAAACTCTTTAATGAACTCCAATAATTTGCGTTAGTATCCAACAACGGAAACTTAGTGTCTTTTAGATACTTGATAACTGCCTGCTTAAACAGATAGTCCTCATGACGCTTGCTCAAGTAAATTGCTCGTTCCCACAAGTTATCAATTTTGTCAGCCTCAACTGCAATATGAATTGCCAATTGATTATTCAATGCTTCCAGTTTCTTTTTGATAGCCTCGATTGTTTGAGGAATATAACTCAAGCCTTCACGACTTGCTTGAAAGTCAAGTTCGCCGATATTGAATTCCATGACAAGACTGCACTGCAACAGACCATGCAGTACACCAAGCACCTTGTCACTGTTAGGAATGTCAATTGGATACTTAATGTTACCCATGATAGCATAGCTATTACGACTGCCATCGGCATAGTGAACACCTGGAATAATATCTGTTTCTTTGTATTCAGGGTCCTTAAACTCGAAGTCGGCGTTGCCACTAACCACAGGACGCAGTTTGAAATATTCAAACACATACTTAGCCTCAAAACGGAACTTCTCAAAGTCATGTTGTTCGGCTACAGCAAAGCGAACCTCAACACCGTTAGGGTCTGTGGTTTCTTCATCCATCATCAATGCGATAGATGGCACGCCTTGTTCATTAATGAAGGCAGAGTAGATTCCCTTCTTACCGTTCTGTACCGCGGTAACCGTAAAATTGTCCGTATAGGAGAAGGGTGACTTTGAACCGAGTCCCAATGCACCAATGAATTCATTGGATGCAGTCTTTGTGGACTCAAAGTATGTGGTGTAGATGTTTGTAACCTGATCATGACTCAAGCCAGTACCATAGTCACGGATGCTGAAGTAAGGCTCTAATGCATTAGGCAGATGCACATCAAAAGGTGTATTGTGTTTACCAGCCGCAACATGGCTGTCAACTGCATTACAAGATAGTTCACGGATAATAGCACGGATCTTGTTAGCATACAGACCCGAACTCAAGATGTTAAAAGCCTTGGCACTATTGCGAATACGAAACTCACCAACCTCACTTACATTAGAAATGATGGCTTCGTTTTGTGGAGCATGATTGATAATCATTTATTAGTCCTGTGTTTCAGTGTCAATACAAGTATTGTATCAGGTTTTGGATTTATTGTCAAATCGTAAACCGATCACCGAACTTTTTGACGAAATCAGTTTTTGTAATACTTTCAATTGACACTTTGATTTCATTGAAAGTCTCGATAGTCCTAGCTACATCAAACACATCCATAGAACCAAAGTCCCAAAAACGATCCATACGCTCACCGTTCATGTCGGTCATGAACATGATTGACCGATGAAAACCTGTTTTGTAGTTGACTACTCGGTACAGTGTGTATGTCATGATCTATTCCTTTACTATGATTATAGTATAGCAGGTTACCCATTTATTGTCAAATTTTGGGCGTAAAAAAGCCCCTTTTTATCGGGGCTAAAAATGAATACTTACGTACTAACGTTTTGTAACAATTTTGATAAATAAAAGTGTAGTTCGCGGAACGGGAATTCCCAACTACTCTAATGCTATAAAGGAGCAATCAGCATGACTATTTATTATGTTTACGCATACTTGCGTGAAGACGGAACTCCGTATTACATTGGAAAGGGCTCAGGTAGTAGAGCTTATAAAAATCAACGTAATGTACCAAAGCCAGTCGATAAAAATCGCATTCAAATAATAGAAACAAATCTTACCGAACAACAAGCATTTAATTTAGAGGAAAAGCTGATAGCACAGTATGGCAGAAAAGATTTAGGTACCGGAATACTCAGAAATATGACTGACGGTGGAGACGGGACATCAGGGAAAATCTGGACAGACTCTGCTAGAATGTCAATTGCAACTGCTAAAACGAAATGGCACGAAGAACATGATATAACAGGTATCAATAATCCTAACTTTGGCAATAAATGGAACGATCAACAGCGACATAACGCAAGAGAACGAGCATTGCATCAGGGCTTCATTGGTAACCGAAAAGGCTGCACTCCTGCTAACAAAGGCATACCAATGTCAGAAACACAGCGAACTAAATTAAGAAAACCAAAGCCTAGGGTGGTATGTAATTACTGTGGTAAAGAAATAGCCCCGCATATTCTTAGTAGATTTCACGGGGCCAATTGTAAATTAGCGGGAAGTTAAAATTTTGTCAGCAAGACCATATGCGACACTTTCTTCGGCGTCCATGTAGAAATCTCTTGACATGTCCTTTTCTAGTTGTTCATATGATTTTCCTGTATTTTCAACATAAATTTCAGTGAGTGTTTTATTCAATCGCAAAGTTTCTTCTAGTGCGATTTTCATATCGATGGCTGTTCCTCTAGTACCAGAACTAACCTGATGAATCATATGGCGCGCTCTGGGTAAGATGATTCGTTTTCCTTTGGTTCCTGAACTAGCAAGCAAGCTACCCATGCTACAAGCATGACCCATAACGATTGTTTGAACATCCGGTTTGATGAATTTCATAGTGTCTAAAATTGCAAGACCTGCAGTAACGCTACCACCTGGGCTATTTATATACATAGATATATCCCTATCATCCTCTGACTCTAAGAATAATAATTGGGCAACGATAAGGTTTGCCATTTGGTCATGTACTTCACCTTCAAGTAAAATAACACGGTCTTTTAATAAACGGCTGTAAATGTCATAACTACGCTCACCTTTAGAGGTTTGCTCAATGACCATTGGAATTAAACTCATAAACTTCCTTAATTAGTTGAAACAATAGTATAGTAAAAACTACACACAGAGTCAACTATTATGGATATTATTTTCGTTTAGCTCTGATGCCCTTTTCTTTTGGCTTTGATACTGGGTTAACAATATCTTTAGCTGATGCGGCAAAGTCATCGGTATCAGTATTTTTCTCACGCTTTGCTCTAGTGACTGTAGTAGCATCATCATCTTTTGTTGTACCAGCACCTTTATCAATTTTAAATGTATAATTCCCTTTGATGTCAGTACTGTAATATGTCTTACCTGCTGATAGAAAAACACCCTTGATACTTTTACCAGGATAAACTGTATTAAATTCTTGCAAGGTCCATTTATCTTTGCCTTCGTTTGCTTTGGTATACATTTGAATCAATGCACCATTGTTTAGTATATCAGCGGCAGCAGAACTGAATTTTGTTTTTTCATTTACTTCTTCAGCAGCCTTGTGTGCAACGGCAGCAATCAAATGATAATATAAATTAACATTGTCAGGATTGTCTGTACCTCTTTCTTGTGCTAATTTTAATAACTTCTTACTTAGACCCAACTGTTCAATATTATCCATATTAACCGGACCTATTTGCTTGAAGGCTCTAATCATTTCTGCATCATCTGGGCTGATGATACCATATTTTACACCTAACATCAATGGGGCACCTGCCATACCAGCTTTTTGTATATCTTGTAATAAATCAACTACCTCTTTATGTTTGGCTAAAAACTTTTGACCGTCAGGTGTTTCTGATAATTGATTGATTTGATCAAGTAAGTTTTTTACACTTGCAGTAGCACCTTTGCCACCTTTAGTACTGACTAATACACTACGACCATCTTTGGTTGTCATTATACTATCGCTAAGCCCAGCTGTTTTACTTTGGTCAAAGCTGATTGTTGTATTTTGAAAACTACCACCTAAAAACTTACTTGCTGCATCAGCCGCATTGCCTGTATATTGCCCTTTTTGCAAAGCAATAGGTTGTAATATTTCACAGAAGTAATCACGGAAAGCAGTAAAACTAACACCTTTGGGTGCATCAAATGACATAGGCAATGGTTGACCTATTGCAATTTTATGTGCAACTGCATACAATGGATTGTCTGTTCCTAAACTACTAGCAAGTTGATTCATTATATCTGCTATAGTTAAGTCAAGTTTATTTGATAATAAATCTTGTGGACTCAATCCTGCCTCTGATTTCGCAGCCGCCTTACCACCAAACTTATAAGTTGACCCATCTACATTAAATGTATTTGGGATATAGTTATCATTGCGTGATGGTTTAATTTGTTGAAGATATTGTCCTATAACAAAATTACCAAATGAAATTAAAGCAAACCCACCTGTTCTTGATGATGGATTGTTTTGCCAAATAATATTGGGAACTTTTTTATTTACTTCAGCCAATGCATGTTCAAGTTCTTCCGGGGTGTACTTTCCAACTTCAGGAAAGAATTCAATGTCATTAAATGTAACTTCATCACCCTTTTCATTTTTGAAAACATCTCCTGGTTTTCGTCCCGCTAAACCAGTACTTTCATTTAATTGTTCAATGATATTAATAAATTCACGCATAGTCTAGTATTTATCTGTATGGAAAAAATATAAAATTCCTGTCCTATATTAAATACAGTTTGAAGGAGAAAATTATGATCAAATTTCTTAAAAGTCTATTCGGGTTTGGGTCCGCAACCCCAGTAGCGCCAGCCACAGAAACAGCACCTTATAAGGTCGAGACCTCTACATTAGCAGTTCCTACTACCCCAGTAATTGAAACTGTACCTGCAGTAGCACCCTTAGGTGACACTACATCAGGTGGTGGACCGGCTGTAGATGTTGCCACAGTAGCACCTGCTAAGAAGCCACGCAAGCCTCGTACACCAAAAGCAGAAAAGCCTGCAGTTACTAAAGTACCAGCAAAGCCTAGAGCACCAAGAAAACCCAAAATTCAAGTTACAAAATAATAAATGACTCAAATAGGGTTTGATGTAATCAGTGATTTGAATTTATCAATCTCTGATAGTTTCAATTGGGAAGGCAAAGCTACCAGTCTGTATTGTATCATAGCGGGTAATATAAGTGATGATCTGCGTGTTATTCGCCAAACCCTAATGCATTTGTCCAAGTATTACCAAGGTATATTCTATTCACTTGGGCCATTGGAATATGACAAGGCTGTGGACATTGATGCCCGTACTAAAGAGATTTATAAACTAGCCAGGATGATTCGTAATGTAGCAGTAATGCACCAGCATGTTGTTATAGTAGATGGAATAGCAATTATAGGTGTTAATGGATGGTATGGCAAAGTTGATAAAACAGACATTGTAAAAGATGCTATCTTAGAACAGAATCGTAATGAGGATGTTCTTTATTTAAAGAATACTATAGAGAGATTACAAAAGCATTTAGATGTAAAGAAAATAATAGTTGCATCTAGTTCAGTTCCTAGCATTGACTTGTACTTCGGAGAACATCCAGATACCATTGACGATCAATTAAATTTAACGATTGGATTGTTAGCTGATACTGAGGACAAAGTATCGCATTGGGTATATGGTACATATGAAAAAATAGTTGATACCAATATCAATGGTATCAACTATCTTAATAACAGTTATTATAACCGAAATAACTATTGGGCTAAACGAATAGAAGTAGCTATTTAATGTTCAGCTTCTACCTTCACTTGTAGTGGAAACCCTTGATTGCGAGCCTCAAGGGTCACTTCAATTCCTTTTTGTTCGGCAATCTCGTATGGTAATACGGCTACAGTCGCACTTCCTTCCTCATGAATGGTAGTTGTAATAGACTGTGCAGTATCCTGATTGTAATTGAAGTAATCAATTAAACTGCCTATCACAAACTCCATACTTGTTATATTGTCATTGATATAAATGATTTTAAACAATGGAGGTTCTGCTAAGGAAAGATTGGGCTTAATTTTGATTTTTGTTTCTGTTTTAGACATACTTGATACCTAGCTAGGGTTTAAAAAGTGAGCAATATATTATCACTCACTCTTATTATATTATTTAGTGTAAGTAATGTCAATAGTCTTTGGCTTTTGTTCGTCAGGAATTTCACGCTCTAAGTTGATTGTTAATATTCCATTTTCAGACTTAGCATTCACAACTTTGACATAGGCTGCTAAAGTCCATGTGCGTTGGAAATTTCGTGCTGAAATACCATGGTATAGATATTCAACTTGACTATCTAAATCTATAACTTGCTCACCCTTAACTGTAAGTTGGTTGCGCTCGGTGACGATTGAAATCTCACCATCTTTAAACCCAGCTACAGCCAATTCAATAGCAAAGGTATCGTCTGAATACTTTACAATATTGTATGGTGGATAGTTAGTAGTTTGTGCTGTTGTTCGCATGATTTCATCAAACATGTTGTCAAAACCAACTGCGAATTTCTGGATACTTGGGATATCCAATGCTCTTAATGTTAATTCTCTTGTCATTTTATTTCTCCTTAATTAAGCAAGTATGACATTGAGGGCCCGCCCTATGCGGCACCCTCAGAATATAGTTAAATAGCAGCCTCTTCTGCCTCTTTAACTTCTGCATCAACCACAGAATCAGCATTCTGTGATTTTTGCTCCTCTTCGTACTTTACTTTGGTTATTGGACCAATAGCTTCGTGCAATTGTTTGATAGATTCCTGAATATTTTCAGTATCTTCGCCGCTGATAGCCTGTTCAACATTATTGATTGCTGTTTCAGCCTTTTCTTTTTCTTCTGTAGTAACTTTATCACTGTACTTTTTAAAGTCTTCACGGAATGAATGTAATGTGCCTTCAGCTTGGTTTCGTGCTTCAATCAATGTGCGTAATTTTTTGTCTGCTTCTGCATTGTCTTCAGCTTCTTGAACCATCTTTTGAATTTCTGCCTCAGTCAAACCACTATCTGATTTGATGGTAATTTTATTTTCTTTACCTGTGCCTTTGTCTTTAGCACTGATGTGCATAATACCATTTGCATCAATATCAAAAGTAACTTCAATTTGTGGCATACCTCTTGGTGCGGGTACAATACCTTCTAAGTTGAACTCACCTAATACTTTGTTGAATTTAGCTAGTTCACGCTCACCTTGGAATACTTTGATAGTAACTGCTGATTGATTATCTTCGGCTGTGCTAAATGTCTGGCTTTGTTTAGTTGGAATTGTAGTGTTCTTTTGAATCAACTTACTCATCACTCCGCCTAATGTTTCAATACCTAGACTTAATGGAGTTACATCAAGTAACAATACATCCTTACGGTCACCTGCAAGAACACTACCTTGTACGGCAGCACCTACTGCTACAGCTTCGTCTGGATTAACATCACGGCGGGGAGCCTTGCCAAATAATTTTTCAACTTCTTCTTGTACCTTAGGCATGCGTGTCATACCACCTACAAGAATAACTTCATCAATATCACTAGCACTTACACCAGCGTCTGCCATTGCAGTTTTGCAAGGTTCGATACTGCGCTTGATAAGTTCGTCAACCAAACTTTCTAATTTTGCACGAGATAGTTTGATGTTCATATGTTTAGGACCACTAGCATCTGCTGTGATATATGGCAAGTTAACATCTGTTTGTGCTGAACTAGATAGTTCAATCTTTGCCTTTTCACTAGCTTCTTTTAGTCGCTGTAGTGCTAACACATCTTTGGTTAAATCAATACCTGAATCCTTTTTGAATTCATCAACCAAATAATCCATGATTCGTTGGTCAAAATCTTCACCACCCAAGAATGTATCACCGTTAGTGGAAAGAACTTCAATTTGTTTATCGCCATCGATGTTAGCAATTTCTATAATCGAAATATCAAATGTACCGCCACCCAAGTCATATACTGCAACTTTGCGATCACGATTATCTTGTTTATCAACACCATACGCAAGTGCGGCTGCTGTTGGTTCATTGATAATGCGCAATACTTCTAGTCCTGCGATACGACCTGCATCCTTTGTTGCCTGACGCTGACTGTCATTAAAGTATGCTGGAACAGTAATAACTGCTTGTGTAACCTCTGTACCCAAATAGTCTTCCGCAGTCTTTTTCATTTTGCGCAATACTTCAGCACTAATTTGTGGTGGTGCTAGCTTATTGTCATTAACTTGTACCCATGCATCGCCATTGTCATTTTTGACAATAGAGTATGGCATCAAATCAATATCTTTTTGTACAGCCTGTTCATCAAACTTGCGTCCGATTAATCGCTTGGCTGCGTAAATTGTGTTCTTTGGATTTGTAACTGCTTGGCGTTTAGCACTTGCACCAACTAAGATTTCATCGTTAGCATACGCTACGATACTTGGTGTTGTTCTAGCACCTTCGCTATTTTCAATTACTTTGGGATTGCCATTCTCAATAATGGCTACGCATGAATTTGTGGTACCAAGGTCGATACCAATGACTTTGCTCATAGTTTTCTCCTTTAAAAAGCAAGATTTTTTAATTGTAGACCCGTTAAGCATCTACGATATGTATTTATTCTATCAAGAATGTGCAAAAAAATATATTATTTTGGAAACTTAAAATAGTTTCTTAGGGAGGCTCTGATTTCTCAAATACTTTTGCCATCTACTTTTAGCTTGGCCCTTTGCTATTTTACGCTTTACAGTAGGCTTGACAAATTCTTGACGGTCGCGGAGTTCCTGAAGTAATCCCTGATCGGTGATCTTCTTTTTGAATTTACGCAATGCTTTTTCTACATTGCCGTCAATAACATTAACTCGTCTGCCTTTTATACTCATAAAATTATGTTAGGGTTTAGTACTTGTTCCCTAGTAATATTTATCAGTTTTACCTTATTTTCTTTATATTGTTTAGTGTTGTACATATGAGGCATCAATACCCTTTCAATTTCGGTATGTAAACCCCTTGCACCAGTCTTTAGTTTCAAGCAGTTATCTACTATCTGATCTAAAGCCTCATCCTCAAATACTAATTCTATACCATCGATGCTTAACAAATACTTGTATTGGTCAATATAGTTATTTTTAACTTCAGTCAATACACGCTTTAAGTCAGACTTATCCAATTCACTAATGCTTACTGTTGTAGTAAATCGTCCAATAAATTCTGGAATCATGCCAAACTTAGTTAAATCGTCCGGAGTGACATTACTTAAATCACCTTCCTTTTTGGAATTTTTTATGTCAGCTCTAAATCCAATACTAGTACCATTCTCACGGTTACCAATAATGTCCTTCAATCCTACATATGCCCCACCAGCAATAAACAATATGTTCTTTGTGTCAATCTCTAACATATCTCCATTTGGGTTTTTTCTTCCACCCTGTGCTGGTACACGACAAACAGTGCCTTCAACTAATTTCAATAATGCTTGTTGTACGCCCTCACCACTTACATCACGGGTGATAGATGTAGATTCACTTTTACGGGCGATTTTATCAATTTCGTCTACAAATACAATACCTCGCTCTGCTAGTTTAGGGTCTCCACCTGAGGCATTAACTAACATAGATATCATACTTTCAACATCATCACCCACATAACCAGCTTCAGTTAAACTTGTTGCATCAGCTACTACAAAGGGAACATTGAGATATTTTGCTACAGTTTTAGCAAGCAATGTTTTACCACTACCTGTGGGCCCAATAATTAATACATTACCTTTTTGTATTTCAAGGTTCTTTGGTGGGTGAGTAATACGCTTATAATGATTAGAAATTGCAACACTCAATACTGTTTTAGCACTTTCTTGCCCGATCACATGTTGGTCAAGATATTCCTTAATAGATGACGGATCGTGTATTACTGTTTCTTTTTTGTTTTCTGTATCTACAGGATCATCTTCCATTAACTGGGAACATAACTCAATGCAATCACTGCATATTGCGACATCTTCACTAACTATTAGTTTTAGTACTTTATCCTTGTGATTCCCACAAAAAGAGCAATGCTCTAGTTTATTTTCATTGGTCATATATTAATTTATCTTTTTATTCTAATGTTTTATTTTTTGACATTCACGATCGGATGATACTGATAGTTCTATCCTTGAGGCCCGTTGTATTACATCACGGTATTCAGGGGCGATCATTACTCTAATGACTCCTTCATCTTTCATAAAATCATAAATTCTAAATTCAGTAGGGTCTCCTGAAGAAAAGAAACTTCCTGGTGGTTTAGATGAATTGTAGCACATTTGATATAAAACATTACCACTGTTATCCTTGATATCCAACCATATATGCATATAGTTTTCATACAAAAACTTAGACTTGATATTATCAAGCATGATAGCATCATTGAACTTATAGTGTGTTCTATGCCCAAGCTTTATGTTACTAGGAGCAACATCTAACCAACCATAATTGTTATCTTGTACCAACACCACTATTTCATTAAATGCTCGTATAAAGTCAAAGTTCCACTTTAATACATATGGTATCTCAATAATACCATTTCTATAGCTATCTACTAAAATTCTATGTGTACCTTGAGTTAAGATGTATGCATTTTTGGGATATGTAGTCATCAGTGCTGATAATAATTTGTCAGCCTGATCCTTTTGTTTGAGGTAAGTATCATATCCTACAAAGGATTTATCTCCATCGATTTCCTTTATTGTTTTGCCAGTACTTAGTGTTTGGTTAAGTAACTTGCTTTCTTTAACCAAAACATTTAACACGACAACAACACGGTTTCCTGATTCGTTGACAGACAATGTTTTATAGTCTGTCACATACCCTGCACTGTATACTGAAATATCGTCACGGTTTAATTTATCCATGATAGCTTCACGCTCACTTAGAACGATAGTTCCTACTTTTATTTGGATAGCCTGACGGAATGCACTTTCTTTAGCCTGTTCAATTGTACGACCTTCTCCTGATACCAGGATATAATCATTAGCAAAACAGTTAATAGATAAGAACAGACACGCTACTATAATTAGTAACCGTGTCATATTTTAATTACGGTTAAATTTTCTACGCAACATATCAGCCGCTTTTTCGCTGTCTTTGTCCCAGCGAATAGTAACTGCAACCTCTTGATTACCAACTACCTCTTCGTTGATTTTTATAAATCCTTTAAGGATAGCCTGAGATGAAGTGCGAATTGTTTCTGTTAGTCTATGCACAGTTTCATTATTATTTTCTCGCAAACTAATAGTAGAAGCTTCCTTATCTGACATTTCCACAGTTGACCCATCATCACTGCCAGATTTAATCTTATCGTTGGCTTTTTCAAGGTTTTTAGAAATTGTAGATGTTACCCGTGTGGTAGAGATATCTTTAGAAATAAACTCAGCAACATGTGAGTTGGCTCTCATTTCAGCAACAATCAATGCGTTTTTACGATTGTTTGCAGTATTACCAAATGATGTGGCAGTTCCAGTTGATTCAATGGCAACAACTTCACACTCGTTTTTACTTAACAAATGCCAGGTGCAACTGGTTTCAATTTTAATTTTTTCTTGTGTAAATGATGTAGAAAGTTTTTGATTTTTTACAAGACCTTCGCCTTCGTTTTTAGTTGAGGCACAACCTGTAAATGCCATAGCAATTACTACAGCGACAAGACTAAGTTTCATTGAAAGCTCCATTAAATTGATAATGCTGTTATTATATACTAAAGCCAAATAAGTTTCAAGACTTTTTGGTCAAATATTCTTCAATTTGTTGATTTTCACTATCAGATAATAGATCAACATCATATTCACCTGCATCAATTTTTTCTACCAAATACTTGATATATTCCTGGTCATGCAAATAACTTGTTGCTTGATCCTTGTTGACCGATATCCATCTAGTTCCATCAAATTTGTATACCTTATTTGGTAATACATCTACCCTTACAAAAGTATCACCTTTGTCAGCCATTCTAGGAAACTCTGTCCCAAAATTAGTATTACTTTGTCTCGCATTATCTGCAACCAATTTAAGTAAATCTGGGCGAACATTCTTTAATACTTCCTTATGCATGTGCTTACCGTCAAACACTACATAGCCGCCCTCCAAATCCTGATATGGTCTTTCTATTGTCGTACCAACAGTTTCAATCGTATCTACTTCTGGCTCTATAGGTGCAGGTGGGATATATGTCCATGTTATAGACTCACCGCTAGTATTGTCTAGTACATCACATTCTTTGTTAGGACAGAAAGGGCCTATACCTGGAGCATTAATTAAAGGTGTACCACACTTGTAACAAGTCTCTAGTTCAATATCACTTGGTTCTTCCGGTGATTTACTCACCATTGGTTTAATACTATTAAAATGAGAAAACGGTTGTGTTAAGTAAGGATGTTTGTCAAATACACTTTCTGTTGTATTATCTAGGTTTTCACTTACACTATCTTTTATTTGTTCAAGCTGATCATCAGTGATTGGAGCATCATCTTCTTCATATTCAGCTTTTTCTTCTTGTGTTGGCTTTTCACCTACCTCAGCGACCCAAGTATCAGGTTTGTATTCTTCGTATTCTTCATCGTCCCAACCTTTACTTGCATTGGCAGCAAGAACTAACGCAATAGCTAGTGGATCAAATACAGTCACAAGCAATATGATTACCCAACGCACTGCTGACTCTAACATATTTTGATCAGCGTTGTCACCATAAATCAATGCGGCGATATACTTAATTGGTCCAACTTCAGCTTCTACTTTTCTTAATTCACTGGCAAGTGGCGCACGCTCCTCAGATAGTTTACTAACTGTTTTCTGCTCCTCTTGTATCTCGGCAAGTAATCTTTTACGATCACTGGCTTGTGATCTGCGAATCTGAACTGCTTTATCCGCACCTTGTTCTGATGTACTGCGGCCCATGACTTGATCGACTGCTTCATCAAGTTGTTTAAGAGCCTTGCGATTAGCATCTATATTGTCCTTTGCGGTTTTAATTTTTTCATCGTATATTGCTACTTTGCCTTGTGCGTCACCTGATGTTACACCCTGCTCCATGTGAGCTTTAGATAAAAATCCAAAGATACCCATACTGGTTAGTAATGCTAATGCAACAACGGCAGGTACTAAGTAGAGTTTCAATACCCAGCTAGCACGACTCCAATATTTGCGTAGCCATACAGTAGTAGTGATCTTACCTACTTCAAGAATACTACCCATGATGATAACTGGAATAACTGCACCTGCAAAGATGGCAGTTAAACCAATGATACTATAATAGGCGGCAACTGTACTCAATGACAGTGCTACCAATAATGTTAAGTTAGAGAATGATAGAAATTTTAAGCGCATTAGAATATTTATTATAACATAGACCTATATTATATTCATTCAAATAGTTGCCCGTAAATATCAATGAATTTATCATAATTGAGTATCAATTTTTGAGGAATACCTGGACCTTGATAAGCTAGGTATGTGACAGATGCACCTCCTCGCATTTCGTCTTGTTCTCTTATTTGAATTACTTCAATTCTGTTTCCATCTTCAAATATATAGGATTTACCTACTAGTTCTTGTGGTGTCATTTTTTATTTTCAGACTCGTCTTTAATAAGTTTATCAAATTCTACTTTGAGTTCTTCTAATGCTTGATGTAGCTTACCAATTTCTTCATCATCATCTTCATCATCTTCACGCATATCCATCATGACCCAACCTTCATTACAATCAGGACAATGATAATGACCATTCATTTCAGGTAATTCACTTTCTTTATGCATAGCACCGCAACTGAAACACGGCACAGCTTTCTCAGCGTCCTTTTCTTCTTGCTCCCACTGTGCTATCATTTCTTCATGTTCTTTTTGTTTTTGTAAACCAACCTCTGTTAACTCAGTTTCACTTTCGCAGTATGGACAAATCTTGGTCATTTCTTCATCACTGCCTTCTTCTGGATATTTCCAATCAGCATCATAACTTTGTCCAGTCCATTTACACTTGGTGCATTTATGTGTAGGTTCTGGTGGAGTATCGGGCGTTACCCAACTATCTTCGTCACCTAGTTCATAGGTAATATCATAACCACCTTTACGGTCAGTCCACCAGTCATCATATTGACGATCCCAATCAATATCTACATCATTGTTCCATGCTTCATTGATAATATCTTCAATGTCTTCCTCGCCGGCTTCAATACGCTCTAGCATTGCAGTGATTTCATCTTCATCTAAGTCAGGATAAATTTCACTGAGTTTTTCAGCATCTAGTTCATATGCAAATTGTGCATCAACTTGATGCCATTCATGTTTAACGATTGTTACCATTTTGCGCCTCCTTAGCGTTTGTGTAAATTGTTTTGGCAATGCGCCAAATTGGTTCTATGATAAAGATGCCCCAGAACACTCCTGTTATAAACATACTAAATTCATTTAAGGTCATCATTTATTCTCCTAATGTGATAGGACTAACAATCACCCGAGGTTCAATGAACACTGGCTTTGCTTTACCGGTTTTACTGTCAACACATAATACCCATGTGCCATCTGCACTTGCAGGACTATACAATCCGTTTGGATCAGCTTGAGGCAATGAAATGTTACCATTCTGTCCAGTAACCTTCATTTGTGGGTTGGTATACTGAGTAGCATAGGGCAAGCCATAACCAACACTGTTACAAATCTTATGCAACTTGCCATTCATATCGGTGATGTAGGTTGTGGTAGCCACATTTTGATCACGCAGTTCCAAGATATCTTTCATCATACGCTTTTCAGCATAGTTAGTGATAGCTGGCATACCAACACTTTGGACAGCTTGCAATTGCATTTCTTCTTGTTTCTTAGATTCAATTTCACGACTGTCAGGGCGAACATTGCAACCAGAAAGAATTGCGGCGATAGCGATAGTAGATAATACGAGTTTCATTTATTTCTCCAGTGGATAAGTTGATACGATAACACGAGGTTCAATATATTGAGGTTCAACTTTTTTGTTGTGAGGATTCAAACACAAGACCCAAGTACCGTCTGCACTTGCAGGGGTATACAATCCATTCGGATCTGCTAGACTTGGATTGGTGTATTGTGTAGCATAAGGCAAGCCATAGCCAACACTATCACACAATTTAGTGAGTTGATTGTTTGCACCAACAAGGTATGTGTATGTAGGTTGCATCTTGTCACGCAACTCCAACACATCCTTCATCATTCTTTTTTCAGCAAAGTTTGTGATTGCTGGCATGCCAATGCTCTGTGCCATAATCTTCAATGACTTCTCTTGGTTGTCACGCTCAATTTGTTGACTATTACGATAGTCATGACCGTCACTACATGCCGCTAACATGGTTACTACTGCAACCATAGATAGTAAGAGTTTCATAGAATACCTTTAATAATCAGAGTAAAACAAACCATAAACCCTAGGGCAAAGTAAACAACCTTACCAACCCATTCGGGAACGATCATTGTCAATGCGTTTTTCATTTTCCTGCTTTCAAGTCATTGTAAAAGTTACGGAGATTTGGTGGCATCTTATCTTCTGGATACACACTAAAACGATGCAATGTAATGGCTCGCAAACTTTGCTTACCTGCGTCATCAGCCTTGATATATTCCATTTGTAGATTTTCCAAGTCACGGATCATGCCTTCATTGTATTGTTCGGACTCATGATAGACCTGATTCTCTACAGCACGATACTTTGGCGCAAAGAAACTATAATTTGCTAATCCAAATAGATTCAATCCAAAACACAGTGCCAAGAACAAAACCAGTGCACCAATACCTGCCAAAATACCTTTAAACATAAAATCTCCTAGTTAAAATTGTATTATACACAAAAAATCATTTGTCGTCACGAAAACGGACAAATCGAGGGAAACGCAAACTGTAAGTAACCATGATTTACTGTGCCAGTCCGAAATGTTCTTTCATGTCGTTGACCAACACATCTAGAACCGTTTTCATTATAACATCATTTACTTGTCATCGCGGAAAGTCTTAAATCTAGGAAAGCGTAAACTATAACTACCATCCTGATTTTGGGTAATAGCGTCAGCCATCACCACCGCAGTCTGACCAATAACACTTTCTTTGTCATCCCAGTATGATTGTCTTTCTACATCAGTATAACCACTACCAACATTGACTGTGATATGCTTACCGTCATCAATGCCCTCGCACACTAAAGCGCCCATGCGACCAATATTCTTACCCGTTCCTTCTTCTATTCCGATCACAGTCAAGTCGTAATCATATACAGGCTTAAACTTCATCCAATCAGTGCTACGCTTGCATTGATATGGAGCATCCATATTCTTAATCATAATGCCTTCAAACCCTGCGTTCACATTGTCCTTAGCATAACGCTCAAGTTGATCCTTACCTGCGGCAGTGTCAAGGTCAACCATGATGTGTGGGAGTAATTCAACATTAGGCATCGTGTCAACTACTGGACGCATGGCATCTAGTAATGCAATACGCTTACGCAATTGTGCGTTCCAATGACCTCGACGGAAGTCTTGCAATGGGATAATGTCAAACACATTGAACACACTATCCTCTGCCTGCACATTATCTTTGCGGCGTGCTTGGCGCATGAGTTCTTGGAATGTGTTACCAATCACTTCACCATCAAGCACAAAGCCATCAATCAATGATCGACCTTGATCTACCTTAACACATGCACGGACGAGTGGAACAAAATTGTCGTGAATTTGTTGTTCAATGTGACTAAAGTTTTCAAAGACTTTACCATTGCGGCTGTAACAAATAGTTGCAATCTCACCACTATCGCTAGGGATAACAACAAACAATGCACGAACACCATCTAATTTAGGCTCAAGGCGTTTGTTGCCCTTCATCTCAGGACGACCTTCACTGTTAGTTGCAAGTTGGCAACCAAAGATTGGAATTTCGTAGTCAGTCTTTTTAACAATCTTGTTGATTGTAGTAGATGAAATACCTGCTCTCATGTCTCGGCGCAGTACAGGAGCACAAAATGTATTCCATTCAACACTGTCAAAACGCTCTGCCATTTCTTGAATAGAATCCCTTGCCGCATGACCTGTTAATTTGCGTTGGCTTAAACCAAGTAATAGGTCGTTGAATTCGCTCCAGGGATTTTCGGCATCGATGATACCTACTGTGTCAGGAATTTGCTTGACACCAAATGTCACATAGGGATTGTAACAAGCTTTGAGAAAGCCTAAGAACACTTGGCTATTAGTGCTACCAAGAACACTTGCCTCAAGCGCCTGCTTAATCACATCTTCTTTATGCAGGCGACTATCTGATTCGTTTAGTTTTTTGATCCAACTTGCTGACATTATTACTCCGTTGACTGATTTAGATTATAGTATAACACCATTTGTGTTTATTGTCAACCTTCAATAAAAGCGTGGTTCACTTGAAGGTTCATCTTTTAGAATCTTTACTACTTCTTCTTTAGTGGTAAAAACTAAACCAGTTTGTTCTAAAATAGCACGCCGTTGTTCTGGATTTAGTTCAGTCCACTTGGCAACTTTTTCATAACTACCATATGCTTCTTTTGGCATAGTATCACGCATCCAACCTACCAATGCCTTAAATGCTTCAATAGTATTGAGAGGATGACTACGAGATATTGCACTTATAAAATCATTAGCTAGGACACTTGTGAAACAACTACCCGGTGTATAACCATATACAAGGTAGTTATAGAACGGGTCTGCAAAATCTCTTGGCACTTGCCAATGTGCAAATGTTTGCATTAGTTTGTTTTTACTGTGATATGACAAGTTCATAATAGTCCATCCATATAAGCTTCGGCACGATTGCGGCACTTTGTAATTTCTTCCATTGGTGCATCAACATAAGTACAGCCGACACGAAACATATCAAGCTTGACTTGTTTATAGTGGTCGTAACCAGCACGACACATAACTGTCAGTATCATTACACCAATAAAAAATTTCATTCTACCACCACATATTTTGAGTAAGGATAAGTTTCAATCAGCCACTCTAACAATTCTTCACTGTAGGGCAGTCTGATTGAATCGTATTTGTTTGTAATATACATTTTAAAAAGGGATATCGTCATCCATATCATGAAACACTACTGGCTCACGCTTAGGTGCAACATAATCAGGGTTACTAAAGTTATTGAACACTTCTTGGTAATCACCTCTTAGTCTATCTTGATTATCGCACAAAATTTCATTTATGTCAAGATTAGACCAAGATCCAGATGGAGGGTCCCAAACTGTTATATGACCGTTAGTGTATGTACCACGCCAGGCACCATTGACTACCCAAAAGTCAAATTCAGTAGGAGACTTTTCTTGTTCAATCTCAACAAGTAAACTTGGGCGATCTACATTACCTAGCATTAGTCTCATATATCACCAGCTACTGTTGTAAAACACTTTCAGGCCCAAGAACAATTCTGTCTTAGCATCAATACAAAATTGCAGGTCATCTTCTTTATAGTATTCATCTTTTGGATCACCAAAGAAGAAACCTTTAGTGTATGGTAATTGACCATGATGCACTGCTCGTTCAAGTTCATCCACATCTTCCCATGTCAATTCAAGTTCAATGCCATTGAATTGGTGAGGGTTATCTACACCTTCGGCAATCATCTTGCGTTCCCAAAGTTGTTCCATCCAACCATGTAGACTGGGATGTTTACGCCAGTATGCGATTTGACGTGGTTTTTGAACTCCACCTGCAGGAACAACCCAATCATCTGTCTTTGAATTATATTCAAGACCTCCTTGTTCATAGAATTCTTTTTGCTGTCCCGGACGACCGACATAAGCATACATGTCTAAACCCATTTTATCCTCCAGTTGTTTGCGTTTGAACTTCACTGAGTTTGTTCTACAGTTACTTGTTTGACTTTGTTGACACCATTGTCAAGCAAGCGGGCAATGCCGCTAAAGCCTACAGTAGCGATAACAATACCAAATATAGTTCCGATAAAAAAGTTTTTCATTTTTTCACCTCACGGTTGGGTTTAATCCAAGATGATACTGTATCGGTTCCTGCTTTTACATCATCACCTAATCCTGATACTGCTCCTGCTACTGTACTACATCCTGTAATAAAAGTCAATGATAAAATAGTTAGTACTGTTTTCATTTTAAAGCACCTTTACATGGCTAAGTTGAGTTGAATTTTCACGATGGCTCTTTACCTTACCTGTGATAGTAAGAAAATTACCAACATCATAGTTTTCCCTACAAGCAAAAAACACGACTTGATCCTCACCAGTGATACCAGTCAAATACCAAGTAGCAAATTTTTGACTATACACCTGTTTGAGCACCTCAATGTTAAGAGTTACCTTGTCATTGACATCACCAATAAAGCCACCTCGTGCAAAATTGATACGGCTGGTAACATCATTGCTCTTGACTGCCTTCTCATAACTTGATGGCAAACTAGCAATCACTGCAACATCATATGTGCTAGTAATAACATCACGGTTGGCAATCAACATAGCGGTGTTGTTGAATTCGTTTAGTTGTTTTCCTTGCAAGATTTTGAAGGTGAATGCTTGATAGTGGGAACGAACCTTACGACCTAGTTCACGATCCTCATCGGCGATAGTAGTAGGATCAGTAAGCAATGATTCTACAATCATACGGTTAGATTTTTTTGTCAGTGCAGGATCAGATTCAGAAATCTGACTCAGTTTGACATATGCACCGTTAATGCGTTGAGCGGCTACTGCCGCGGCCCATACATCATCGGCATTGTGATTGATTTTAATTTTAGGGGTTTTGTTCATAGGTTTACGATATGCGTAAGGATTGCGTTTGAAAGTGCGAGATTGATCATAGTCATCAGCATGACCCATGCGGCGAACATCTTCACTTGTCATACCACTAACATCAACAAATCCACTCATGACTATTCCTTAAGCAACAAAATCGTAACAAAATTCGGGCATAACATCAGCACCGTTGGAGATAGGACCATTGACTTGAATTTTACCAAGACCATAGTCTTTGCTCAGTTTGTGAAACACCTTGCGTGCCTCAACTTCTGAACATTCAACAAACAATGTACCACAGATAAAAAGAGCACGGTTGTCATCTTTGAGAACTTTAGCAACTTTGTCGAGAACGATTTTTTCGAAAGCCATTTTGTAGTCCTTTAATCAACTGTCTAAGATTCTATTATATACCCAAAACGATTTATTGTCAAATTTAGGCAGACACCATTTCACTGAACCAGCCCTCACGCTCAATCTTACGCTTTGCGGCCATCATTGATTTGCGGTGTGCAATGAACTCAGGGGTCAGTTTAGCATGGATACCGCCCATTTGGGTCATTACAAGAAGGGCAGCATCCCGTTTTGAATATGTTTGTACTGCCTTTGCGGGAATCATAAATTGACGACCAGAACCATCAAGATTCTTGAAAACGGGGCTCGTGTACAGAACTTTCATTACGGTCTCCTTTAATCAACTGTCTAAGATTCTATTATATACCCAAAACGATTTATTGTCAAATTTTAGTCACAAAAATGCATGAAAACACGATAAATACAGTGGTATACGGGAGATATACATGGCTAGAAACACTGCAAAGTTTGATTGGTCATTGCTAGATCGTCAAGGTCTAGTGGATTCTTTTACCAAAATTTCTCCAAAAATAGTCAATAAACAACTTACGGTTGACAAATATCATAAAATAATATCTAGGCACATAAAATCAATGCTACCGATAAATGCTGTAAAACGGACAGATATCATGGTAGAACACGGGTATTCATATTTGGGCGGCACATATTACAGTGATGATGACAAAGATAAACAAAAATGTATTGAAATAGTATTAGTTTATAATCCAGTTGACGAATTTATAACTGTCAATAAGACTAGATTTAATAGGTTAGCTATACTATTTGCCGACACCATTCTACATGAAATTATCCACATGCGTCAATTTCGCAGGAGAAAGTTTAAAGATTTACCAGATTATGCTAGTAGAGCCGAAAAGGACGAACAAAATCAGGCTCAAAGTTATTTAGGAAAAAGTGATGAGATAGATGCATATGGATTTAATATCGCATGTGAATTGGTGTCAAAGTTCAAAGGTGACGAACAGTTGATTACACAATATCTTAATGAGGATCAAAGTAAAAAGAGAAGGAAAAGTAATTGCTGGAGAGACTATCTTAAGGCGTTTGATCACGACCACAATCACATCATCATTAAAAGATTAAAGAAAAAGGTTATACACTATCTTCCACACGCTAGAGTTGGTAAACCATATAGAACTAAAGAGTGGATAGGAAGATAAAGGTATGCCCCATTAATGGGGCATTGTTGAGATTATTTTTTAGTAGTTGATTGATTTACAAAACCATACATCTTTTCCGCAGTCTCTAGAATCTTGTCTAGTCCTGGAAACTCTGGCATTGCTACAGTAGAGACAAGTTGACCTGTTTTTTCATCACGCTTTGCAGAAAGTTCCCAACCTGCAAATTTCATTTGATATTCTTGTTGAACAACATCTTTGGCTAATGCTAAGATATCTGAACGAATCTCGTAACCATTCTTGTTGAATTTAATTTCAGGTACTTTTGGTGTAAAATCTGACATATTATTTCCTTAATAGTGTTTGTGTGTATTGAGTATAGCAGTTTTGTTTTGCTATACAATTATTTTGGTAATATAGGCATTGCCCATAATTGTGTAAGACGGTTACGCAATTTACCGAACTCATTGAATATTGACTGTTGCTCCTTCCAGAGTTGGCTATTGACTTCAAACATATTTGGTTGAGGAATTTCAATTGCCGCAGTGCGTTCTCCATCACCACGCTCTCGTGTGGTTAACTCGTTCTTTGATGCCAAGTGTTGTATGATACGGTTGTCTTCAATACAATGCATATAAACTTCACTGATATTATGAAACTTAGCAAAGTCTAACATTTCACGGATTAGTTTATTACCAATGCCTTGTCGTTGAAAATCTTTTTGAACACTGACAGCAAGCTCCCAGCTGCCGTCGTGGTTCTTAGCCATATGACCCCATCCCACACGCTGTGTTTCTGTCCTAGCATACCATAACTCATGTTCTGTAGGATTGTAGCACATACTCAATATCATTTGGTCAATAGAGTGGTCGCTTGCTTTGTAACCAAAACGACTAACTTTATCTTCCTCAGTCAGATTTTTTAGATGCTGACTGTAAGCGTGAATTTTGTATATATTCGTGTGGTGAATGTATATCATTTCATCTTACTTGCTTTATATTCCTTGATAGACTGTATAGCCTCAAGGATACTTGTGAAGAATTGTTTGATTGAGTTCATAGAAAGGTTTGTCTTTCTCGTCTATCAAATTCTATTGTCAAACGCTCTACATCAGCCGCATCTTGTGGATTGTGACTGACAATATAGTGTTCTAATTTAGTGCCGTATGTTGCATGTTTTTCAGATGCTAGTGCGACAATTGGCCCAACAATACCAACCACTGCTAATGCACCTACTGTTAGTAGAACGCTAATCATATTACTTAGTCTTCTTATAAGTAGGAACTATACTTTTAACTTGGTCAGCTAAATCAGTGTAGAATTCTTTGCTTGCAAAAATCATACCCAAGCTAGTTGCGGCTTGTGTTCCTGCATCTGCGGCTGCTTTTGTGTATTTTGTTTGTGCATCAACGAAACCAATAAGTGCTTTTTTGATGCCTTCGTGTTGAACTGTAGATTCTACGAATTTCTTTTTGAAGTCTTGTACGCCGTCGATAAAGGCGTAAGTTGCTGTATTAAACATGTTTTTCTCCTATGTGTATGTGTTTAAGTGTTGCCCTTTTATAGAGAGGACTAACTCTATAAGTATTTATTACCTACAGAGAAATTATAACATAACTTCTCTGTGTTTTTGTAGAGCTTGGACTCTAATCTTAGCTAACCTATCTAGGATGTGATTAGGCAATTCACTATCATCATCCCAGAGATTTTTAACTTTGATTAGTTTTGGACGACTATAACCACGATGTAAATCTATATCTTCACTATAGTCATCGTCACTATCATCTATATCACTTAGCTGATTTTGCTTCTGGCTTTGCTTCTGGCTTAGCAGTAGCAGGTGCCTTTTCGTTCTTGGCAGTACTTTTAGTAGCGGGTGCCTTATCTGCTTTCTTTTTTGCCAATTTCATTTCTGTCTTCGGAGCCTCTGCTTTAGCAGGTGCAGTTGCAGTTGGAGCTGCTGGGGCGTCTGCGGCAAATGCTGTTGCTACTGACAAAGTTGCGATAAGGGCTAGTGCTAATTTTTTCATTTTAATTTCCTTTATGTTAATGAAAGTAGAACAACATTTATTGTCTACATATATATAACGCACTAGGAATAGAAACAGTTGACATTACACTAAATACTAGATGTTATATATAGCTTATCAAGGAATTTTTGACGGAACTAATTACCCCGACGCGGCCACACCTGCACAAATTGGAAAAGCATTTAATAATGGGTTTTCCGTTATGGTCCGTGTTTGGAGGATTAACAATGTTTTATATTTGGGACAAGATGAACCACTCACACAAGTAACTGAACAATACTTACAAGGTGGTAGATTTTGGATTCAATGTATGAATGTTGAAATGGAAACTTGGATTGCAGGTCAATCTAGAAAATTGTATCCAAACTATTTTTATCTAGATGTGTCTGTAACACCTTATCCTCCTTATGTTACTACTAGTAGCGGTAAGTTATGGACATTTGGGACAGTAGCGATAGACAGTAGCAGTATTGTTGTTCTCCCTGAAATACCAGATAGGGGATTACTAAGTACGATACATTTAAAATGCTATGGGGTTTGTAGTACATTCCTTACATTTATTAAAAGAATGCGCAACGAAGGCGATTGGTATTAATTGTTATTTTCGTGTTTTTACTGACGCTAAATAACTTTCTATGTCCCCGTATAATGTTAGCATCATTGCTATTTTACTATCATAAATTCTAATGAAGGGGTCTTTGAATTTTGACCCTACATCACTGTTTACGCCAAAAAAGTACGGGCATTTAATTTTGTTATTACACTCGTTAAGAAAACTGTACCAATTAAGTTGTTTGCTTTTAATTGGCAAATCAAAAAATTCAATATTTGCTTCTCTAAACTTATAGTCACCTAATGTACTTAGGCGAAGACTATCACCTGATTTAGTGTACCACCAGGTGTTTATTACTTCTTGTATAGTTTCTGAATTTCCGGGCAATTGTTTCATGACTGCCTCAGAAATCACAAGTTTCATTTTTTTTCTGTCACTCATCGGGGTACACAGTAGTACCGGTATTCATAAAAATTACAGTAAACTTGTCTGTTTTAAATTGACTGTTTAATTTCCTGCAAAGATTTCTAGCATGTCCTGGATTGCTAAAACTAGTTTTCTTATATTTAGGTGTTGCTTCGTTATCTAAATAATGTTGGGATTTTAAATTGATAGGTTGTCCCTCAAAAACAACAGCCCATATACCACTGGCTTCTACAATCTGATCACACTTATATGTAACCTTATCTACTAATTCCAGTAAAACTTTTGGTTGTGTCCTACTCATCTAAATGTACCCCCTGTTACTTGAATTTGAATTACCTCTTCGGGGGTATCCTGTTTCATATCATAACGGTCTATCAACAATTTAGCCAATTCATCACGCAATATCCTAGCATCGGTCAGGGGAATGACAACATCCTTGCCCTGTCTTGCTTCAATAGTAGCTACTCTATCAATGAATTTTCTTATTTGAATCATTTTTTATTTATCGCTAACTTGGCTTCGTTCTCAGTTTTAAACGGCCCCATATACGGATAGCGTTGTATGAATATGTATTTTGGGCAGAAAATAGCTACAGGTTCTGTATTTTGAGTCAATGCATACCATCCAGCCGCATGATAGCATTTGCTTTTTGGAGTTTTCGTAAAAACATGTATCTTTCTTTTTATATCCATAAATGAGTTATATACATTTTTAGTTGTTGGATATACATTGAAGGGCAAATCTTGTTTAGGTTTTACAATCTTGATATTTTCAAATTGTATATGTGTATGTTTCTTTATGCTACTGGTATTCTTATAATGCACACTACTTCCATTGAGTTTTACCTCATATCCTGATCCATCAGCAATCACATTACCTACTTTTTCTTTACCATCTGTAACTATCCAGAATTGATTTTTAACTACGGGTTTTGCGATTAGTGGTTTTGACATCTTCTTCCATTTCCTTTAATTTTGTAATTTTTTTGAAATCTTTATGTTTAGCTACTATAACAGAATAGGTAACATTTTCGTAACATAATGGTAAATCTAAATGAACGCTCATTTGTGGACCTTCTAGTTCATTAATTACGGTATCATTACCCACTGTTCCTATAAAAGGTATTTTATTCCAATACCCAAATATACGGTCACCGAATTCATATTTAGATTGATAACGGTTTAGTTTAAAATATTCTGATAAATTCATTATATATTTCTCCAACTATCTGTGTCATAATCCCAATGTCTACTATCTGTTATAGATAGTTGAATAGTGTAACCCAATAATCCAAACATAAAGTTAAGTCCTGCATGACTAACACGCATTGTATATTCAAGTTCTAATGTTAGAATTTGGTTGGTTCTGTAGATATTAAGTTCCCATACTTTTGTTTTGAACAACTGTCCATGACTAGATTTTAATATTTTCCAAATAGGGCTCCATGGATTGGTGATAGTAAATCGTAAATCAATCATTTGATATCCTGTTCTTCATCACTAAAATGTTTCATTATCATGTCTACACCCTGTGTACGACTAATCATATCACGCAACATTGGATGCAATGCTACACAACATTCTTCAATAATCAACAGAGCAAACTTTTCTACCTCATTACCCAATAATACATTAGCAGAATTATATTCTTCTTGGGAAGCTAATGCTTCCTTTGATCTACTGGCTCTGTATAATTCTGTCAATACATTGTTCATTTTGTTTTCTCCGCAAGTTCCTTATAGCCCATGCTTGTTGGATGAATTTTATCTTTCTCCCATTTTGTATTTGGAAGTACAGTGTCATTAAATTGAGTAGATACTTCAAGTACTTGATGTGTGATCAATGGTCTAGATTCATTATTTGGTAAAATCCAAAATACTCTACTATTACTTTTTATCTTAGAACGAATGTTCATTAACATACTATATGTATCAATAGAAGGCCAGTCATTAGTGCCTAAACTAATAATAACTGTTTCAGCAGATAAATCGTTGTTACCAAATTTTTTATTCCAACCAACACTGGTAATTCCAACCTTGGCATATTCTGCGCATTCTGGTCGAAACATTTTAGTTCCAACTGCAATTGAATCACCTATAATCAAACAATCAATCATTTGTACTTTTTTCTTTTGTTAGTTCGACAACTAATAAAAAATGCTCGTAGGCTTTTTTTACTGATGGGTTTTCTAATAGCTTCATTGCTTCTTCTTCCATAGCCTTTACACCTGCTTCGGCGCATTCACGAACACTAGGCCATTCAAGTTGTTTAGATTCAGGTCCAAACTCTTCCACTAATTTGTCCCAAGCGGCTTTTTGTCCGGGTGTTAATGGAGTCTGTGATTCGTATCTTTGTTGCCTACGAATTTCTGTGGCTTTCATAATAGCACGGCTGATAGCATCTTCTGCTACACGCCCTGCGGCAATCATTGGAGCATATGCTGGATTGATCTTATACCGTGTTGAGTTTCCACCAGGGTGGCTCATAATAATATGGGTGCCCTTGGGCAATGCACTAAACAAGTCACTATCGTATTCACTTACTGGTACATACCTACGACCAACTTTTTCGTAAAATAATCTTTTCATTTTATTAATTCTTGTTTCATGCGCTCTCTCCACAATAGCGCATCTTCTTCATAATCAAAATGAGGACTGAATTCTATGTTTTCATCATAGTCATCTACCCAAATATAAACTTCATTAAAATCATCACAAAGTAATTTCATTTTGAAAACTCTTCCCAAAACAATTCACTATCTTTTACATACGCAACTGGCTTTAGCCAACCATTATCAATACATTCACTGATGATTTGTCTATACTCCCGAGGAGTACTAGTACTTATTTCAAAGCCTGCTCTAGGTGCCATTACCAATCCATCAGATAACATGAAGCCTTTTTCGCCTCGTCTAATAATTTTGATACTTGAAGTTTCATTTTTGAATGACATTTTTGCTTGCCTTGTCGCGCCAATATTTCAAATCATCCAATAAACTATCTTTTAAATTTTTATATACTGTTAATTCTGATTTTAACTTATTAATTTCTTTTTGCAAGTCATCATAAGATTCTTTTGGATGTTCTGATTGACCGATATTTAAACCAATCAGAATACCTATCACAGTAAACACAAAATATAAAAGCATGATATTTATTTGTTATCGTTCAACATATCAACAACTTTACTCAAGCTTTCAGAGACTTCCCATGTGCCATGCGGTGGGCAAAAAACATAAGTAATATTTTCTAGTATTCCATCATCACGGGTCACGGTAGCCTCATGTACTGTTGCAATCATTTCGCTGTTTAATGCAATTTTGTTGCCTCTGTGTGCAGAAGCGGCGTTTGTTAATGTAATATACATAATAGTCTTTCTTTAAGTTATTTTTCAATTATTTTCGAGTTTAAGATGTTACATGAAGCGTACCTTGATATGGTGCGTTAAGCCAACGGCTGTATGTCTCGGCTTGTTCACTAATTTTTGTCAACTCGTACCTACCACAAAATTTCATGAAGTGAAGTCCAACTTGGGGAATAGTTGTCACACGGACACTTTCACGAATGCGTTGGTCAACTAGATCCTTAATTTCTTGAGGTTGTGCATTTAAATCAATCAATGTCTTGTTGCGTTCAAACGCATCCTTGACACGGACCTCAACGCCATCGTGATCGATCCAACGCTGAAGCATCAGATTGTTCCACGAAAATCCTTTAGCCTTGCGATCCTCAAATGCTTCACGAATTCCAACTTTGTTCTTAGTGCCCTTTTCTCTGGCGCCAGGATATGCAGGATGTACATTATCTGATGAATCTCCCCTTATTAATTTTTTAAATAATAAGTATTCAGGATCTTCCAACAGTTTAGGCTTCTTTTCCTTGTCTAATACGGGCTTCCCATTTTCTTTGAAGTAACCTTGCAATGTACACAATTCACCAGTTACTCCATTATATTTTTTGACCTTGTCGGTAATCAACTGATTGTAATCCGTGTCTGTGCTGATGATGTAATGTTCATCTTCAGGATGCAAAGAAATGAACCTAGCGATCATGTCATCAGCCTCGGCACGCTCATGCCTCAATACAGATACATTAGTTTTCTCTTTAATGAAAGTTGTAAATTTTTCGTATACTTCCCAGAATGCCTCTGATTCTTCCTTCTCAGCCTCAGTGACAGATTGTGCATCAACAATACGGTTCCTTTTATAAGGAGCATATAGATCCTTCCTAAACGACCTACCTTCGAGACAGAATACGACATGATCAATTCCATATCGTTTTACTGCTTGATTGACAGATGCAAGTGTAAGATGTAATGCCATGCCTACCTTCTCTTCCAATGTAGCATTGCGTGATGCAACATGTCTTGCACGGAAAAAGGTGTTTGCAGTATCAATGAGGGCGTAAGTATGTGTCATGTTGTCTATTATATGCTGTTATTTAAATATTGTCAAGCATTATTCTTAACAAATAACCACAAATCTTCAAAATTTCCACCGCGTGTTTTCTTTGCTTGTCTTGTGCCAGATATTGCACTCCATTGTACCCTATAGTGTGTATCTAAGGGTAGATATTTTAATACAACATCACGCATATCTTCACTAATTGTAGTCATTTGTTTTTGCCTATTTACATAGTTACTGATCACAAAACCAAACTTGGCACCTGGTTTCATAACCTTAACTACCAACTTGACTGTTTCTTCCCAATATCCTTTCAACCATGATTGATAATCAGGGAAACTACTAAAGCTTTGATCATCGCTAGGATAGATTTCTAAATCAAAATATGGGGGACTGAGTAATACTGCATCTACTGAGTTCTCATACTTAGTACTAAATCCATGTCTTGCATCTAGTTGTTCACTAGGACACAGATACAAGTCAATATTTTTTTCTGGTAATTCAAAAATACTTGTATCACAATGTTTTTTGTATTCTTCTTGCAATAGTTTTCCATTTTCAACTACATCAGGAATTACATCTGTTGCAATAAAGTTTTTGAACTTACTGTTGTAGAATGCAATTTGATAACTATTCCAACCCATTACAGGAGCAAACAATGTTTCACCAGTGAACACATTATCTAAAATACCTTTGTATGTTGCTGGATTAAAAATACTAGCACGATTGGCACCTATCATAAAGTCTAACCAAAACTGACCTGAATCACCATCGTATTTACAAATATGGTCAAAGAAGGCAGGGCCTACTAAACTATTACGAACCTTGAATTCCTCAAACATTACACGCATCAATCCAAAAGTATACTCACTGTCGTTGATGTAAAGTTTCTTTGTGTTATAGAAATTTACAAAGTTAATGTTTTTACAAATCTTACCATACTTGCTGTTTGTTCTACCGGCAAAAGTATCACTATTTAGAATGTTAGCTGATGGGATATCAAAGTAAAAGCCAACATTTTCCTTGAGTTCACCATAGCGTTTGAACCATGATGACAATGTAGCCTTAGCGTCTGTTACTAGAATTCTATATAGATTTTGTTTATATAGATTTAACCTTTGTTTTCTATCGTCTTTTTTACTTACACGGTTTACAAAGGTGTCAAGGTCACTTCGTACTACGAATGACCCTGAACGATCCATAACATCTAGCACACAGATTTTACTACAAAAATCTTGAAAACTAATGTTAGGCAAGTTGAACTGATTTAAAAAATCTTGTTCGGTGAATATTAAATTTTTTGGCATACTATGTATTATACTTTCTAAAACGCAACATGTCAATTGTTGCGGCCACGTATTTATGCCATTAACAATCTTTAAATACTTTACAACCGTCAATCTCAGTTTTTAAAGTGAAGCTAAGATTAGACAACAACATTTTCTCGCTGATGGTAATAACATCACGCTTCATATCTTGCTCATTCTTTTTACCTTTTGCAAGCCATGCATTTTTCTCGTTGATCAAATGATCTAAAACTATTTTGCAATTTGCGGCACTGCTGATATCATAGATACGCAAGATACTCAAGTCTGTTTCACTGCGGGCAACAAGAATATATCGTGGATGCTTTAAGTCACCCATTGCGTGAAATTGAAACATTGCATCAGTACCGAAATTTGTACGATTGCGACCTGTTGCTGTCAAATGACTGGGGTTAACACGGCATGCTTTTTGTTCAATTAGGATACCGTTTGACTTAGCATCTTCACCATTTCGTGCAAAGTTAACATTAAAGTCTGCATCATATTTTTTGACAATTTTGTAAATTGCCAACGAACTTAATGAATCAGTATCTAATGGATCAACACCAAACTCAGCAAACATTTTTTCTCGGATTGCATAGATTTGTTCACGGAACTGATCCATCTTAGCGAGTTCAGTCTCAGAAAAGTACTTTGCCATAATTATATCCTTTTGTTCAAGAAGTAGATAGTGTAACAGGAAATGGATTTATTGTCAAATTTTGGTATGTTGCATTTTTACAACAATTTAGCTTACTTCTGTCCTCCCATCACCTAATGGCCTGGACCTAACTACTCTCATATCATTAGCCAATGGACGATTCTCTGGATCCGCCTGTTGTTGTTCATATAGTTCTAAAGCTACATTGCGACAAACTGTCTGAAACCAGCGATCAACTATGATAACATCGGTATCATCATCACGGATTTTATATCCTGATTTGATAAGGTTCAAAACAAACTTATCATTAAAGTCTAGTTCAAATGCACCACTGTTAATATCATAAGGATCAATTTCCATCTTTAAAATATTAACATAAGGTAAGCCTTCACGGGTGGCCTTTTCCTTATCAGACAATATAGATTCTTCCTTCTTTGCCTTAGGTTTACGAGGTTTTTTTTCCTTAACAACCTTAGGAGCCTCTATCTCTGGCTCTATTTTCTTACCGAATAATTTATCAAATAATCCCATTTTCTTTTGCTCTCTCGTATAGCTTATAATAACACACCGAAATACATAAATCAATCAAATCGGTATAAATAATAGTGAGGATCGCGGTACTGGAAATACCCACCCTCTCTAATGCTAAATCGTTTATAAGGAGCATCAGCATGATTATTTATACGCATTCCGTCTATTGGATTCATTTGCCGCATCACATTGATATCAACTCAGAAGGGTATGTAGGTGTTTCTAACAATCCCAAACGCAGACTCTCTGAACATTTAAATGATTCAAGAACATATAATGATAAAAATCCATTTTTTGGTAGGGTATTACAGAAACACACACATGAGATAACTCAAACTATTATTTTTCAAGGTACCGAAGAAGGATGTTACTTATTAGAAGAAATACTACGACCAAATAGAAATATTGGCTGGAATGCTAATAAAGGAGGAAGTAAACCCCCGACCAAAGAAGGATGGAAACCGTCGGACAAAACAAAAGAAAAATGGTCTCGGGCTTTTGCAGGAAGGGTAATGAGTTCATCTTGGAAAGAAAATTTATCTCTTTCTAAGAAAGGAGACAGGAACGGGATGTTTGGTAAGAAACTGCCCTGTTCCATTGATAGAAAAATTTCTATCATCAAATCTAAAAACGAGCATAGACTAAATGTGTTAATAGAAATATTCAGATTTATCACAGAAGGATATTCTGTTAAAAAAATTTCTAAAATATTAGGATGTAGCCAAACACTTATCGCATCCATCAAAAAAGACCCATCACTTCATATTGAGGCTTTTCCAATACTCAAACAGTTTAAAACTAGCTAGGTTTTTGGCTTTTGCTTCCACCATAACATCGGCCCAATCCCAATGAGTATATGCCCAATCGTTAGCGGCATCTGACCACATATAGTCACTATGGGCCCGTAACTTTTGTTTATTATATCCTGATTCAATCAACGCACTAATATCGGGTAAGATTGATCTGGAATGGTTGATAAGTACATCTTCCCTACTAATAGAGTAATGTATAGTAGGACGAACACCGCGCCAACTGTCAATAACTTTTTTAACACGGTCATCAGTAGATTTAATATATTCAATTTCCCGAATGGAGTGATGATGGATGTCCAAGACCGTAGGGACGAGGTCAGATAATGATAAGCAGTCTGTAAGTCCATGTGTGTATTCCTCATTTTCTAGTGTTAGTGTGTTACGGGCTTCGGGTGACAATCTACCATACACATCACGAATGCCCTGTGGACCTTTACGACCACTGATGTGTACATTGATTTTGATATCCTGAAATGTACGACCATAGCCCATCCAACGAGCCATGTCAACATGATATTCAAATTCTTCAATACTCTTATTTACTACCTCAGGACGATCACTTGCTAAAACTACAAATTGGTCAGGGTGAAAACTTAGTCGCACATTGTTGGCACGTGCAGTCTCACCGATCGGTGCCATCCAGTGTTCAAGTAAGTTTTGAACATCATTTGAATGCCAAAATTCTTTGTAATCATCATGGGTATAAGCCGGTAAAACATCCGAACTGATTCGGAACATTCGCAATTCAGGTGGTAATGTAGAAAGATGGTCAATCACTTTCTTGATAGCCATTACATTGTGCTTAGCAATGTCTGTGAGTTTTTCGTATGCCGAATTTTTAGATTGTCTATCCAACCAAGCAATCGTTGTGGATTTACAATTATATTCAGTAAGCGAGATCACTCCCTTAGTTGGGTGTAGTTCAGAAAATTTACAACAAAATCCAATTTTTTTAGTCATTTCAGCATTCTTACAAGCAAATAGATAAATACAAGTATAACATAAATCATATTAAAGGACAATTAAAATGGCTAACACACGCATCCAGGTAACTAGAAAGTATCATATTGTTTATAAAACTACTAATTTAATTAATCAAAAAATTTATATCGGCGCACATTCAACAGATGACCTAGCTGATGAATATTTAGGTTCCGGTGACAATATTGTCAAGGCCATTAAAAAATATGGCAGAGAAAACTTTGCTAGAGAAGTATTACACATACACGACAATCCAAAAACCATGTTCATGACAGAGGCATCAATAGTAACTCCTGATTTCATAAAGAGAAAAGATGTTTATAATATTATTCCGGGCGGATATGGCGGGAGGAACAAAGGATCTACTGGACTAAAACATATTCATCATCCGATCACAGGTGAGAGATGCGCCGTCTATCACACCGCCCTTGAAAAAATGTTAGAGGATGGATGGATAATAGGGAGAAATATGTCATCAACCACTGGTACAATTTGGATAAACAAAAATTCTGAGAAAAAAATGATACTACCTACCGAATTAGAATATTACATTAACAATGGTTGGGTGGTTGGGTTGCCCAAATCACCAACTCTTGGAAAAGTATGGATTTATAATTCACTTACATCAGAATATTCATTATGTGATAGTAGTGAATTAGAGATGAGATTATCAGAGGGCTGGATTAGAAAAAAGTGGTCCCCCATACAGAAGGGCACCAAACAATTAATAATTACATGCCCGCACTGTGGTAAGTCTGGTGGGAAAAACGCAATGAAACACCTTCATTTTGATAACTGTAAATTGCGACCAGGTGGCCCAGAAAAAATATTAAAACAACGGGTTGTCACATGTCCTCACTGCGACAAATCCGGTGGGGTAAGTAATATGTCTAGGCATCACTTTGATAATTGTAAACCTAAAACAACCACTAGAGATAAATACTAATTATATTACGGATAATACTATGAGAATTACAGAATTTATCAATGAAGCAGCCAATTTAGCACAACAGGCTGCGATTGCTATCAATATGAAAAAGCATCATCAGAAGCCTAAAAGTGAAGGGTTGAACGAGTTTGCTCCTGGATCTGAGCCTGGTGGCGGCAACTACCTAAAAGCACTAGCTAGTGCTTGGTATAATATGGATTTAGAGATGCTTAGACATGTTATCAAACAGGGTAAGAATGCTATGGATCATCACATTGATGTTCAGCAAACTATTGAAAAGATGTTAGAACGTGGCATTCATTGCGGCGATGGCAAGGTTAGAAAGTATAGTATCGATTACAATTCCAATTTTGACGGTGTAGAAATTCAAAGTCATGACCATTATGAATATGCTGACACCGATGATGCTGGTAATGACATTGATGAACGTACCGGTAAACCGTGGGGTCCTTATGATGTTGTTGAGTTTCATGGAAATGAACTAGACGAAAGCATGATGGAAGGCGAGAACTGGTCTAAGTATAATCACAAGCGTGTAGGTGGCATGAGCAAAAAGAGTGTTAATAGCTACCGTCGTAGTCACCCTGGTAGTAAGATTCAAACTGCTGTTACAACTAAGCCAAGCAAACTTAAAAAGGGTAGCAAGGCTGCTAAACGCCGTGCTAGCTTCTGCGCTAGAATGCGTGGCATGAAGAAACATCGTACAAGTGCTAAAACAGCAAATGATCCAAACAGCAACATAAATAAAAGTTTACGTAGATGGCACTGCGAAAGTATTGAACAACTACAAGAATTGGTAATGTTAGCTGAGCAATACATAGCAAAACACAAGAAAGAAGTATTATGAACTTTAAAGAATTAATGGAAGGCGTAGAGCCAAAGATGCCTGGTGCTCCACGTGGCATACAGATTATGACACCTCAGCAATTCGTTGCTAAAGCTGGTGACATGCCAGGCGAGGAGAGTGAAGAAGGTGTGGCGGAAGAAGCAAGCCCTATGATTAAACCGCCTACTAATAGATTTGATAACAAACATGAAGCATTTGCCTACGCTCGAGAACACGGCGGTAAAGTATTCAAAAGCACATACATTGATCCCAACACCGGAAACAAAAACATAAACTTTGTTGTTAAAAAAGAAGAAGGTGTGGCGGAAGGCGAAGACCATCTATCAAGAATTCGTAAACTATCTGGCTTAGATGAAGCAACTAAACTACCAGCAAGTAGTCGTGAGTTTGGTGGTGATGAGTTCCAAGATTATATGAAGCGTATTGTTGGTACACCTGACATTGACAAGAAAACAGGTCAAGTCAAGTTAGACAAAAAGGGCAATGAAAAGTATGTATCCGGTAAAACAAAAACAGATAGATACAACATGCCCTATATCCATCGTAGTAGCGTAATTGAATATGTTAGTCCAGATGGTAAAACCTACGATGAAGATAAAGTAAAACAAGCATTGGCACAACGTCCAAAAGCATTACTAAAGCAAAACGAAAAGATGAAGCATAGTAACGGAGAACTAGAACAGTTCTTTAACGTTGGCTTTGCGGCATTGACAGGTATCGCACTAGACGAACAAACTAATCAACTAATCATTGTTAACACATGCCCAGGGGCTGGTTCATGTAAAGTAGATTGCTTTGCTATGAAGGGCGGTAAAGTTCAATTCAAAGCTGCTTGGTTAAGTGATGGTCGTATATTAACATATCTATTGAATGATCCAGATGGATTCTTTAATCAACTAAGTGCTGAGATTACTAAAGAAGAAAGATTAGGACAAGAGGGTGGTTACACTGTAACTATTCGTTGGCACGATGCCGGTGACTTCTTTAGCCCAGAATACTTAGACATGGCACTAAAGATGGCTGAGAAACATCCTAATGTTAAATTCTACGCTTACACAAAAATGGCTAACGCAGCACTTGCAACTAAACCAGACAATTTCATTATCAATTGGAGTGAAGGTGCTCATACAACTCAAGAAAAACAAGTTAAGGCAAAAGACAAAGACTTAGACACAACTAAGAACAGTCGTATTGTTCCTGACGAATTGTTCCAAGATTTGTTAGTTAAGGATGAAAAGAAAAACTTAGTTAAGGGGGAACAAGGCCAATGGCAAGTACAACCTGACAAGTTACCTGAACTAAAACAACGTCTTGCTAAACAGTATGGGCTAAGTGCTAATAGTATCTTATCATATGATGAGTACATGGCTAAGCGTAATAAAATACCAGCCGGCATGAAGTATAATGTTATCGTTGCTCCTGGTGAGGGTGATATCAGTGCTAATGATCCTAATATCATTTCTACATTGTTATTGAAACACTAAGATGCGTGATATCATTCAGTTACTTGAGGATAAGTCAAAACCTCAAGATATAGAAATTATTGCTCTAAACTTTGAGCCAAGTGAAGTAAGTCCTGTGTTATCGAAAGACACATTGGACTTACACTATGGCAAGTTAGCGCATGGCTATGCTGAAAGATATAACAAAAAAGAGGGTGACAGAGACTTTAATTATGCAGGAGCATTCTTACATAATACATTGTTCCCTCAGTTCCGTGAAGTAAGAAATAGTAACAAACCAAATGGTCCTATGATGGGCTTCATCAACAAACATTACGGATCATACGACAGTATGAAAGATAAGTTTGAAGAAGAGGGTATGAAGATTCAAGGTAGTGGTTGGATATACTTAGCTAATGATGGTAGTATTAAAACAATCAAGAACCATGAAGTTCGCAATGACATATTGTTATTGATTGACTGGTGGGAACATGCTTGGATACTAGACTATGGCTCTGACAAAAAGAAGTATCTAAAAGAACAATGGAAGATTATCAATTGGAATGTCATCAACACTCGTTGGGGCAAGAGTCTATGAGAGCCACTGAGTTCATTGTTGAGAATAGTATTCCTACTATCGGTATTAATGTACGAAATGATAAAGACATTGATTATGCCAGTTTAATAGTTGATGGAAAAAAGAAATACGAATCTAGAAAAACTGACAGTCTTAGACCATATATAGGTAAAACTGTCGGCATTGTTAGAACCGGTAATGGGCCTGCTGTTGCAATTGGACAAGTAACAATTGGGGAACCAATTATAGTAGATGCAGAAAAGTTTAATAAACTACGCAACCAACATTTAGTTCCACAAGGCAGTAAGTTTGATATAGATAGTGATGGTACAAAATATTTGTATCCAATGATTAATCCAGTGCGTTGGGATAATGAAAAACCAATAAAACATAAAGGTATCGTTTCTAGAAAAATTCAAGAGCCAGGTTTAACAGAAAGCACATTGAGTGTTGATGTGCCTAATGAACAATGGTTGCAAGCCGCCATTAACTATGCCAAAAGTAAAAGTCCTGACCGTAATGGATTGCCCTACATGGGCAAAACTACTGCTACTGTTAGGTATGTTAATGTTCCGGTTGATATATTAAAGACTATACCCGGAATGCGTAGAGAACAGACAAATGTTCGTCACAACGATCTTGCTGCCATTATGAAAATAATGAACACCACCGGTAAATTGCCATTAGGCTCACATACCGGAGAAGAGTATAAACCCTTCATTAATGTAGCATACGATGGTAGTGCATGGGTTAACGAAGGTAATCATAGAATCATGGCAGCCGCTAAACTTGGATGGGACACGTTGCCAATTGAGATTTCTTATTTTGACGGTGGTGAAAGAATCAAATCTGGTCCAATGTATCCACCTAAGATTGGACTATAAAGTTAAACCTTAAGTAATTCTTCTAGCGTATACAGATTACGCATATAGGGCGACACATCTTCTAATACAGATACATCAATATCACCCTTTCTTCTTGGACCGTATTTTACGTTAAAGTCAACATCATTGACCTTCTGAAACAAGTTAACAATTTCTTTAACAGTATAGCCTACCCCGTGACCAAGACATTCAATACTATTACTTGGCTTCTCAATCGCTTGTTTTAGTGCATCACAAATCTCGTTAACATGAACATAATCACGCACACAAGTTCCATCACTTGTGCGTTCATAGTCTTTGCCAAAGATAGTAAACTCACCTGTTTCTTTAGCTTTAATTAAATTGAACATTAACCCATCAGGATTAGTTGGTTCATAACCATCACTACCTACTACATTATAAAATCTAAAGATAGTGTAATCTTGTTTTCTATGCTCGGTGCAATATTCACGCACCACATCTTCTGCGGCGCGTTTGCTGATACCATAAGCACTAGTACAATCTTGTGCGGTGCCGGTGCTAGCAAAGATAAAGTTTTTAGTCTTGACTTTGTTGATAACATTCATAGTGCCGTTCAAGTTTGTAATGTAATACTTGATTGGTTGTTGTTCGCTTTCACCTACACGAACCAATGCTGCCAAATGAATGACAGCATCATATTCAGTTTCAGGTTCGAATAATCTGTTGATATCTTGCTTATAGAATCTATCAACTGTAGTTTGTGGTAAATTCAAATCAAGTCCGTGAACTTCATATTTGCCTTCTAGCATTTTGCATAGATGACTGCCGATGTAGCCACTGCTACCTGTAATTAAAATCTTTTTCATAGTCCCTCAAACAAGCTTAATCCTGTTTCCTCTTCTACTGGTTTGTATGTTGGATCCTTACTCAAATATGTGTCACTATCAGTGTACCATACATTAATAAATTTATATTTGTTAGCTAGTACGCTTTCAAAATCTTCTCTAGCTAAATGTGTGCGATCCAATTCTATAATAAAATCACGGTACTTAATTGTTTCATATGTGTTAATCTTTGCGGCATTCGTATTGCTACGCTTTCCTACAAACTTATCTAAGAACTCAACCCAAGCAAATGCAGTATCATCATCTAATTGTTTAATATAATCAAGTGCGCCAGTTGCATAATAATCTTCTGTAGTTGTCTCATATAACTTAGCAATAGTAGATCCTGCATCTATTAGTTTGACCATAGTGAAATATTTACTATCAAAGTTAGCTGACCAGTCTTGATTATCTAATACTAAACAAGGCATATGACCTAAACATTCGCTGAATGCAAATGGATAATTTTCCCCTAGTGCTGGCATAAAGAATACTTTACAGCTTTTGATAAAGTCTACTTTCTCTTGTCCAACAATACCTGCACGAATCTCATAATCAGTGATGCCTGCTTCTTTAAAAGCTTTTTCAAATTTCTTAGCACCTGTACTATTTGTCATAACTTTACAGGGTAATTTACATTCACTCATTGCACGAATATATGCGTTTGGATTCTTGCGTTCTTCCCAACGACCAATGAACAATACACCACTGCGTTCATTCATATTAGGTGTTAGTAATCCTCGTTCACTTAATGGCATACGAGCTAATACGCAATTTTTTGCACCATATTTAGTAAGTTCATCTATGTTATGCTGACATTGTGTACCTACAAAGATATCACTAAATTCCATATGCTTGTTGTAGAATGTATGATACGCATCAATACATACATCACTAAAGTCTTGTTCATCACGGCATACCATGCTATATGAATGTGTATAGAACATGACAGGGATATACTTACTGATTCCAATAGCATATGCCGCACTCATTGCCTCTTGAGTATTGCAAACTATCATATCATATATGTTAGTAGAAAAAGCCTGTACTATTGCTTTGCGGAAATTAACCACTTTCTCAAAATTTATACTATCACTAAATGCAAAGGTAGCGGTATGATCCGAGTATTTCAATGGATCTTTGGTATACACGATATTAGCACCCAACATCTTAACATACTCACTAAAGTCATTAGTAGGTGCCTTGTCTAATACAATATCAACTTTCCAATTGAGTCTACCACACATCTCAGTAAACCCTTTAGCAAATTGACCAATACCACCATGTGGAATAAAATGTTGGTCGCTGATTAAAAATGCAATTCTTTTGGAATATAAATTCATTAGTTAAACTTTTCTTTAATGGCATTAATGATAGTAGCTTTCGCACCATCAATTAGTTGTAAATCATATGAGGTATATACTTCATCTTTACAATTTAAATTGTCTATTATATCAATAACTTCTGCTAACATCAACTCAGAAAACTTTTCCAAAAGTTCCCCGCCCACATCAGGATAGTGACTGCCACCTGCTTGTAATGCTAATTCCTTAAATGCTTTTTTCATAATATTCCTTTAAATTATCTCATTAATTTCCATAATATATGTTCATCTTTATCATGCCAACGATGCTCAAAGACCGAGTCTCCTGTACCAGTCCATATAGCAGTTAATTTATAACCATGCTTTAACCAAATTCTTTTATTAGTTAATGCACAATATTTAGGCAACCATGCAAATTTAAATTTTGCACCTAAACAACGGTCATAAAATATATCGTTATGATATGCTTTTACTGTAGTCATTTATGTACCCCACTCGTTCTTGAAAAGAGGTACCTGAAGTCTATCACTATAACGCCATCCTCGCTTCATTGCCGCTAGTGCTACATTCTTAGCGTTTATTGAATAAACACTTTCAACACCACCTACAGGCATCAAATATACTGGACCTTTGAAACCACATCGTTTGTATAAGTGTACTGCATTTTCTGCTTCCTGTACATCTTCTTCTGATGCAACTACAAACTTAAGGTACACGAAACCTACATCTTGATATTGACGCACAACATCAGGTATAATTGCCTCTTCCCACTTTTCACCACTTACTGATAGTTTAGGACTGACACTAAAAGTAAGTGCATTCTTTTCACGATTGCGCTTCCATTCTTGTAGATAGACACTAAACTCATTAGATAACATTTGAGTACCATTAGTCTCGAATGTGATTTCTTTAAGAGGTTTCATTTTCTCGTTTGAAAGTAAGTCTGGATACGATCTTTGCCATCCAAGCAACGGTTCACCACCTGTGATAACCAAGTGTTCATCATACCAACGATTGTGAGGAAGTATATCCATAATGCTGTCAACAATACTATCGGTATCAGAGTGAGTAACAAAAGATTTGAATTGAGGGTAAACTGAATTATAACTGTCGCACCCTGTTTTAACCAGCGGGAGACTTTTGAATGTTTCATACTTATCAATATTTTGTATAATCGTCATTACTTCTTGGTTATCAGAAATATCATTTTTATCTCTACCAAAGTTTCTGCATCTAAAGTTACATCCAAATGTTCGCAGGAACACTGATGGAACACCAGTATATCTACCTTCTCCTTGAATGCTATAAAATAATTCAGTATAATGTAATTTGCTCATTTATTTACCAATGTCTGATTACGCCTGCTATAATAAAGCAGTTTGTTGTTATATATGATAACACGATTAATGTGCGAATTAAAGCAATACGGTCAGCTTCACCGTCCGTATCACCTGATTTCTCACCCAGTGCCTTTGCCCAAATACGCCAGAGTTTAGTCAACAAACTCATTGTCTTCTCTGCGACCTTGACGACCTGCCATGTTGTTGTCAGTTTCACGAACCTCTACTCGGGTACACCAAACTCGTTTAGCTTCTTCTGTTCCGCAGTTGGGTAAAAAGATTGTGTTAACATATTCATACAAAAAGTCAGCAATGCCCTCACAACCAGTACGCTCAACTTCTGTAATTTTTGCCAACTTCAACTCGCCCAATCTTAGTAGTTCGTGACGCATTGGGTCATCTTGTGCGACTAATAAAGTATGATCGAACCAATCTTCTAATACATGCTTGAGGGGCGTTAGACCACCAAAGTCAGTTACCCAATTACGTGCATCTAGTGTATCTGCTTCAAACTCAAAGTGAAAGCTCATTGCATAACCATGAATTAGATTGCAATGACTGTCTGCTCGCCATTGACGATAAGCTACGGGACCTATTTGATTGTAGGTTTTTGTACTGAAATATTTTTGTGCCATGTTTTTCTCCTATGTTAATTATAGCATAGGACGCAGAATTTGTATACCGGGATGAGCCCAGAAGGCCGGTTATCTTTATTTACCAAATCCTAAAGATTTACGAATATTTGTTGCACTAATATTGTGTGTTGCCTCATCAAAGGTTTCTTGTTCAATCGTATATCCCACATCACGCCCATATGTAATGTTAGTAATGTTTGGAACGACTTGAATCTCATACTGACCTTGATACAACATATCCAAATCATGCTTAATGAGGTTCTTTACTTGGTCGATAGCAAACGGATTACTTCCTTGCCATCCTTGACAGTCACGAATCTGAATAACAACTTGTCCAGTCTTAGTAATAGCACGGTCAAACAACGCACGATGACCTTCGTGCCATGGTTGCCAACGACCTAGCATTTGTACGGTTTCTTTCTTCCAATCAAACTTAGGACGCCTACGATTGGATAGTATATGCTCTCCGATAAACTCAGCCCACTTAGTTGCGTTTTGTTCGGTGATACGGAAATCATAGTGTTCTGGTGGAACAAATGCTTTATTGGTATCTTCATAACGACCTTCAGTGATTGTATCTACCCAGATAGTCCAATTTGCTTTATAGTTATTACGCATTTCAACCAATGGTGCAACAAAGTCACAGATAACATAATCACCAGTAGACTCTACTGCAAATTGAAACATGCGTATGCTTTGACGAATACGACCTTCTGTTGAAAAATCCCAGTCATTGTATTTTCTACGAATGTCATCAGCATTAAACCAATCTACTTTAACATTCAAATCATTTGATGACATTGTACCTTCGTTGTTGACTAACCTGCTTGGATTAACTACAAAAAGGTCTCCGTGTGTTTCTAGATAAGTTTTAAGTTCTTGTGCCAGATAAGTTTTACCTGCGCCAGGTAATCCCATAATTAAAATTCTTTGTGTCATTTATATAACTCCAATAACATACGATATTTACTATATGCTTCAGCAACTACAGGATTTTCCCTACGCACAACTTCTTCATTTTGTTGGTTTTGCTGTAGTAGATAATAATCACAGTCTTGCCTGACTAATTGTTCAAAACCAAATCGTGTAAGTTCCATTTCAACAAGTTCTTCACGGACTATATCGTAGCTATCGTAGCCTGTACGATTGCTAAAGTTAGAATAGTTAGTATATTTAGCCGGCCCGCGAATTGGTTGAACATGTTTAACACTGAATCTATTCATAAAATCATCGTAGACATTCATTGTTTAGCCTTTTTATTTTGTTCAGCTTCTGCAACCCGTTTTCTCAAACTACTGCTACTAAAACTGTGATCTCGCCCATTAAATACCAATTCAACCCCACGCTTCTCACAAATAGCACGACCAGTAAAGTCTTTCTCCATATACTCTACACCGAGAATACGAACATCAACAGGTAGTGTAAGTAGGATATCTTCTAGGTCTTTCTCTGTATTATAGACAATGATTTCATCTACAAAACGCACAGCACTTAAACTAATCTGTCGTTCAACAATGCTTTGAATAGGTTCATTCTTTTCAGGACGATCCCAACTTGCATTGTTTTGTAATCCACAAATAAGATAGTCGCAATGATTCTTAGCCTCACTAAGCATTGCTACATGTCCTGCATGTAGTAAATCAAATTGGCTGAATGTAATACCGATGCGTAGACCTTGAGATTTTAGTTCTTTAATTCTATTGAATATCATCTGGTAATATTTCCTCTACTACTACTTCATCTTCAAAATAATGAATGTCATACATCTTTCCAGCATGAACATATTCATCAGTGAAGGATCTTTGGTTGTTTGTACTTCTAATAGGCTCAACCAAACGCAACACAGTTAACATATGTTCACGCTCAGTGCCTTCTAATACCCTACGCTCAGGGCCCATTATTTTGCGAATGAAAGCCTTAGCTTCTTCAGGTGTCATTTCTTTAAAGTGCGCCACATCTTTACCTGTTCATGTTCTTTTAAGAACTCGTCTTCGCCAGAGAATGTTGGTGCATCGGCCATAATTTCATCAATTAACCACTTGATACGATGTAAGTCTTTTTTGATTTCAAATTGGTTGAAGCCGTCGTTGTAGTTACTATGTAGTTCTACTCCGGCAATATAAATTTGATGATGCACTGAGTTATAGTCCATTGGTTTTCTGAATCCCATTACTTGCTCCCGCAGTTGCAATTACGACCTTGATTACAATCTTGATTACAATCACTCTTGGGTAATAGTCTGACTATTTTAATAAAGGCAGCTATTACAATTAGTAATACAATAATGTTGCTCATTATGCTACTTCCTTAAACAATGGCCAGTCTTCGGTCAAGTGACGGATATATTCTAGATTAGTTGGAAAACTATCTAGTGAGCCTTTGTGTCGCATCATGCTTATAGTAAATGGTTCTTGATGCTCAAGACCATAGAAGAACATCTCAGCACCTTGTTCAATTTGATTTTTAAAATATTCTTTCATTGTTCAGCTTCCCACTTTTCTTTGAATCTCTCTCTATAAAGTTCTTTAGCATGTTCTAAAAAAGTTAGATATAAATCATTTTCATAATCATCATCGCTCATAAAACTCAAAGGGTTGATAGCCATCATTAAATGGACATTAGATGAGTAAGTAAAAAAATCGTAAGTCAATTTACTTTCTCTATCATAAATTTCATCAACTATGTGTTTTTGAATAGGATTATTTTTAGCGTATTCCGCTTTAATTTTTTTATCTTCTTCTTCAACTTGTTGACAGTAGATTTCATATTCCACTAAAGTCATTTTTGATATCATTTCTTCAGTTTCGATTATGATATCCGGAGCTTTGAGTTCTTTTAATCTTTTTACTCTTAGCTTCCTTGCTTCTTGAAATTTTTTATTTCTACTGATAGTATCTTCAATAATTTCACTCATTTGCAACCTTTATTAGCAATTTGTAAGAACTCTTGTCGTGCCGCTGGATCAGTTTTGAAGCCGCCACCTAAGCGACATGTGACAGTTGAGCTACCTGTATCTTCTACACCTCGTGCAGCAACACAATAATGCTTTGCGTCAATCATAACTGCAACGTCTTCTGTGTCTAGGATATACTGTAGTGTGTGAAAGATTTGTTCAGTCAATCGTTCTTGAATCTGTGGTCTCTTAGAGAAGTATTCCACGATTCGATTAATCTTGGACAATCCGAGAACCTTCTGCTTAGGAACATATGCCACAGTAGCGAGACCATCGATCACTACACCGTGATGTTCGCAGTTAGATTGAACATTAACATTACGCTCTACAACCATTTCATTGTACTGCATTTTGTTGTCAACTGTTGTACACTTTGGAAAGTTTTCTTCTTTAAGACCAAAATATATTTCATTGATATACATCTTGGCCATTCTGTTGGGGGTTTCCATAAGACTGTCATCGTTTAAATCCATTCCAACTGTCTTCCAAATAGTAGTGAATGCATCCTCTAAAATGTCAATTTTCTTTTTATTTTCTACAGAAAGAGCCTCTTCATTGATGGGAGTTTCAACACCCACCTTAGTTAAGTATTCTCTTACTTTCTTACCTAATACTGGGTCACACTTGGTCTTATCATAGCTCATATTGTTTTTCCTTACTCAAATTTGTTTATGGTTTAAAAATGTAGGTTTAGAAAAGTTCCAAACTAAACCGTACTGATACTTCTTGTCGGGATTACTAGTAATATCATTATCATTTCTATACTTTCCTTTTAACTCACCTTCAAAAATTATTCTTTTTCCTGAAGGCTTGTATAATCGCCCGTAGCTTATATTGTACTCTAACTTTATTAGATTTTCAATTTCATTGGGTGAAAGAAAATTCTCTATCCCATTTACCACGCACCATTTCTTGCCCTTGGCAGCAGACTTACCGAACATACCATTTACTTCACCAAGTCTAGCCATTTGTGTTTTTGCACCAACTCTAGCTTTTATCTCACTTGTATTAATGATATTAATAGTTCCGAAAATTTGCTGGTATAAAGGTAGATGTTGGGTCCTTATAATTGAATGTTCACCTAATACTATATTGTATATCGTGATGGTGTCTTTTCTCGGATTATTGTATGTTTTCTTTTTGTGCGAGTTTGTTGAAGTAGTGGATACCCAATTGCTAGTTCGGATATTAGTTAACCCGTATTTTTCCTTCAACTCTAATATTAATTTTAATTCTAAACAAAGTGCCTCATCTTCTGTAAGACCTTCACTAATTTTTACAATCTCAGGGTTTAATCCTGAACTTTGTATTATCCTAATAGTGTTTAACTTGTGACTGTTTTTGTATTTTCGTGTTGGCCGAGCATCTTTTAGGTGGTCAAAAAGTCTATCACCTATACCCTTACCTATATAAAAGGGTTTTGCTAAAAAAGAAACAACACTTGAATTGTAGATTCCCTTTTCTAAGGGATTTAAATATGCGTATACATAATACTGTGACATATAAGTTTCCTAACTCCTTATATTAAAAATTTTTAGAGACAGAATCTATCTTATCCTGTCACATGTATTTATGCCTGTTTACTTACTTGCTGCTTTTTCTGCGGCACGTGCGTTCTTTTCAGCAGTAATTTCATTACGGCGTAGCTTGATTGCTTTTGCCATTTCTGCCAAATGCTTACGGGCACGTGTACCTGCGGCTGCATTACCTTTAGTAAATTTTTCATTTTCAGCATTGTATGCCGCCAAACTTGTTTCAATATCTTGATGTGCGCTCATTGTTTTTCCTTTGTTTTGCGTTTAGTTTTTGTTTTTGGTACTTCTACCGATTTGAGTGCTTCACGCACTTCTTTTAATAATGCTTCATCATCCCATTCTAACACAGTTCTACCATCAGAGAAAGTAATTACGGTCAAATGGTTACCTTTTACAACCCCACTGTTGTCAATCTGTTTCTTTTTACGAGTTGCCATTATTCTCACCTTCATTTGGTTTATCAAATGGCCATGCTACTTTGGGTGTTAATTGAGGAGTATCATTTAACGCTCTATCGTTTTGAGTCTCTTCATCCATACCAGTAGTGATAGTTTCACCAGTAGTGCCATCTTCGTTAATGCGTGTGATTTCAAGGTCACAGTCAATGATCATTTCGCATTCATCGTGTGTCCAGCCATTTTCTTCTAAGTCAAGCCAACTATTGCCTTCATCAAAGAATTCTTCTAGCCACTCTTGCGTTTCTTCATCGCATTCGTCACTATCAACTTCTTCCCAGCAACCATCACTTGTTTCTACCAGTTCAGTTACATAGTCACAGTTATAGATGTCTACACCTGCTTCAATGTTTGGTGGATTGTCATCGTCTGTATAAACAATGAACTCGCCCCATCTCCATCCTGTCTCGCACATTACACGATTGTCATCTTTAACAAGATAGTTTCGTTCAATGATTGATTTCTTCCATGTTGGTTTTACACTCCATTCAGCCATATTATTCTCCGTTAGTTAATAAATCGTTAATATTTTCAGCGATACACAATGCCCATTCGTAATTATTATTCCATGCTTCTTTCCATTCTTCTGTATCCACATCAGCATCAATGAAACCTTCAATCGCATAAGCAAAACGAGTAGCAAAGTTTTCTTCATGTAAGTGTGTGCTGTCTTCTTGATCATACACATCTTCCATTGTCATGATTTCTCTAATCATATCAATGTTGCTACTGCCTTCTGTACATTCTTCAATTTCTTCGTCAGTTAGATCAGAAGGGTTTCTAAGTAATGACATTTTAGTATTTGCTTTCTCTAGTATGTTTGCGATAGTCAATTTCCATGCGCTTCATTAACTGACCTTTACCTTCTAATATATCAATGATACGGTCAATTGTACCATCGTTATAATCACTGATTTTACCCATGTTTTCATGTGGTTTTTTCAATAGTTTTTCTAGTTTGTCCAATGCATCATCTATTGACCAAGGTACATAAAGTCTAGTATGGTCATTGGCAAAAGTTTCAGGGAAACTACGATATGCAGGATATAACACATTACAACCAAGAGCATCAGCTTCGCTGACAGTATTCGAGACCCAGTCTTGTAACGCACAATTAAATACAACACGGCTATCGTTGACAATATTATAGTAATCATTCTTTTCTAGATCCTCATATACCTTCAGTTGACCTATATTAACCAAGTGCATTGTTCGGTTCATGTAAGTTTGGTTGTTTGATTTCAACTTGCTACCAGCACATACACAAAATTCAACTCCATACGCACCTGGATGACGCTTGTAATATGCCTCAATAAGGTCCATATAGAAATCAGGTTGCTTCTCTTGATCCCATCTTGCACTGAACACAACACGATGTTTGCGATCAACAAATGGTTTGATAGAATCAACACGAGATTGAACTTCATCTTTGCCGAATGCTAGACCACTGATGTTATACAATGGTGCTGTCCATCCTGCAATTTTCATATGCATGACCATTTCTTCATTAGTGGCTAGTACACCACTTACGAACGAGTCAACCATCTTTTCATATAATCCCATCCATTTCGACATGCCCCATACATGAACAAAGTCATCTGGATCAATGGATTGAGCAAGACAACGAACAAAAATCCTAGGACGATAAGCAGTGTCGATTTGATTAAGAATATAAGGAAGGCTCTCGATACCGGGCTGAAACATGTCCTCAAAGTAGATAACATCTTCATTGTTTAATTCTCCTGCCTTCATCATTTTAATTAAATTCATCAGTTGGCTCATGCCATAGTATGTACGACCATGTGCATCCAATACCTGACCAGTTACGATAGCTTGATCATTACTTAATGTTTCACCTGGAACGATTATATAATCAAGCTTTCTTCGCTTGAATACCCTTTCATTCCAGTCTTGTAACTGTAATGTGTATCGTGCTTTATAGGGCTCCAAACCACAATACCATAATTTTCTCATTTTAGTGTTCCTTCATATAATTTCATTAGTTCTTCTGTTGAACAGTCACTTTTCATATTTTTATATTTCTAGGCCCATATAATATAATTTACGCATTCTTATTAATCAAGGTATTTAAGGTCAACTAACAACCTTAAATACCTTGGTTTAACATTTAATCATGGTCGTGCGTGTTCTTGCCACTGATTTTTAACAAATTTACCAGTGGCAAATTTTGCAAATTGACGATATACATAACTCCGTTGATCATAGAGTTCTGCTTCGTTATACTTATAACCAAACTCCACACAAAAATCTAGATATTTTTCTAGATCCTCAAAAATTTGAGTTACACGGGGGTTTGATTGAAAAGTTTGTTTTGCCATTTTATTAAATCCTTTAAATAGCGAGTTGTTGATAAGGTTGATTTCTATTATAGTGAATGTGACATCCATTTTCGTTATCTTCACTAACATCAATGGTAATGTCACGCTCGGGATAACGAGTAGCGATTTGCTCATAGAGGTCATCACTCATCATTTCACAACTTTTGTAATCCAATTCTAAGATGCCTTGAGAATAAAGATTCTCTAACCATCGTTTGAATTGAATAAACTCAATATCCCTGTCGTTGTGAAATACCTGGATACCTACTTTGAAATGAAAGATATGACGATGAGGATAGCCCAAAAAGCTAACATCATATTCATCACCTGTTTTCAAATTAGGATCAGATTCTGCCGCTGGGTAACGATGAATACCTTCTTTTTGAAAGGTAACCCATATTGTTCTTTTTGCTTTATCTTTAATGCGCTGACGCTTTTCCATAATTGCGATATCTCGTTGTTCCATTATCTATCATCCTCAAAGTCTACGGTTTCATGTTCATGATCCCATTGTGCGCGGATCATTTGTTTAAGTTCTGTATTATATTGTACATTAACTTGACGCAGTTCTTCAAGTCTCTTTGGGTCTGTAGCAGTTTTTATTTGATTTTCAACTAACTTGATTGAGTTTTTTAATGTGTTAATACGATTTTTATATGGCATATTATTCTCCTAATACTTCACTTATGGCATCATCACTATCCTGAAACTCTTCCTCAATAACTTCAGGTTCTTCGGTTGTAAATAATTCGTTAAACATAGTCATAGCATTAATTGTTTTCTTACCACTAATACCTTGACTACCTGATTGGAACTGTTTCCAATAACTACTGTAATAATCTATCAAACTAATAGCCTCTTGTTTAGTTTTCTTTGAAAATATTTCGTCTATTAGATTGGAAAAGAATCGTCCTCCTTCAAATTTATGCATAATCATTTTAGGCACAACACCCTGTTCATATTGACGATTAGCTTCTTGAACCGCATTCATGTGCATCCAAACATTATGACTTTGAATTAATGTATAACTCAATGTATCCCAACTTGTTTTTGTTTCTTTACCATGTTGCCCAATAAATCCTACACCACGGTAACATAAATCTTTAAGAGTAAGTATATCAGTTACTGGACTATCTGTAAATACTTTATGTATGCCTTCAGCTAATACTGCATCTCTAAATTTGCGATTGTCGGTAGCATATTTTTTCTTTTCAGCAGTCTTTTCCATTTGATATGACCATTTCTTGTCATGCTCAATAGTTGTATTGAAGTATGCCAAACCTTTAGCCGCACTATAGAATGGGCTTGCACAGTCAAATGTGATTTGAAGTTTTGGATTATGATACTTGCGAATCGCCTTTTGAATATCTGTAAATAACACAGCATACTCTAAAATACTTGTACCCAAACAATGAATCAAGTCGTGCTTACCTTCTTGAAGCAATCCATCGTGAATGATATCAATCATCCGTGTTAGCATCAAGTGTGGGTCAATTTTATTTTGACCACCGAATGCCCATCCATTGAAATGATTATCCGGATAGATGTTTGTATCACAATATTTCTTCATCTCAGCATACCAGTCTTTACTCTGCGTATGACTGCGACCTTGCAACACATTTAAAAATTTGCATTTACCAGAACGATTTTTAATAAAGTATTCGTTGTTAATGTGTGTAGCACTAATAGCTTCTTCGATGGTTCTGATACCATGTAGACTATTTCCATCCTTATCTTTCATATTATAAGTGGTCAATGATTGACTTGGAATATCTAAACACATCCCATAGTCCATATATGTGTCCATCCAAGTTAATACAGCCTTGCGCTTAATCATAGCACGAGGACAGTTAGGATCTTTCCAATCAGCAGGCCATTGACCTTTTAGTATCTGAAAACCACCACTATCACCCAACATGAATGTACCAGCTTCTCGTTCACGAATTATTGATTCATTAGGATCAGTTTTATTAACATCTAAGTTAGCATGACCAGCACTATATAAACCCCATTTATAATAGTATAGACCTTCTTTACTATTTAGGAAGTTTAATTTCTCAACATCACCGTTGAATTGTGCAGGGATACGGGACTTTTCAAAGTACTCTTCTCCTTTGCGCTGTTTACCCAAGCCAGCAATATAAAAACTGCTGACTGCAGGTAAGAACAGTGCCCATTCAGGATTTTGTTTTGCTGATAGATTATCTTGTTCCATTAAACTTTTTCTTCTTCTTTCATTAGTGTTTTAACCATAGCAATTTTATGCTGATAGTCAATGACACTACTATTCATTTGTTCTACTAGGTCTTTGATTGTAGGATTTGATTCAGCCAATTCTTTAAGTTCAGCTTCTTCTTGCATCTTCTTCTCAGCCCACTTTAATGTGGTAATAGCATTTGCTGATAGATTAATTGTAGCGGTACCACCACCAACAGTCATCCAACTACTGCCGTCATAGACTTTCATACCCAGACTGTTTGGATCATAACTCACTGCTCCTATCATAGGCTGACCACTATTCTTGTTGATATAAGGCTGAGCACCTCTGTTACTAGTAACAACAAGATACTCGCCTCCACTGATATAATCAATCATTTTACTTGAGCAGGAATTAAATATCTATATGTAGCAAGACCACTATCTACTACAATTTCAATAGCACCGGCGTCAGCGATACGGATAATCTTATCACCAACTAAATCCATGATATTATTAAATTCTTTTACTGGCCAGTACCATGCTTTATTCAATGAACCTTGTACTTGTGATTGAAAAACAAAATTACCACTGTGCGTTGATGGGTCACCAAAATAAAAAGTCAAATCACCATTAATAACCTTTGCAACAAAATGCTTTTCTTCACTGTTTGCCTGTGATTGCTTTTTCAAGCGCATGATACCAGCAACACTTGGCTCAAATTCAACATTCCATGTTGCACCTTTAAAACTTGGTTTGCCAATTTTTTCTTCAACTACGCTTTTAAACATCAAACGATAGTCATTAATAAAGTCACCTGTTTTTGTTTCAAAGTGAATAGCACCTGGACAATCAACACCATCACGCTGAGTTGTAGTAACATAGATATTAGCAGTCTCGTCATATTCATCAAACCCAACAATTGTTTTTAATTTGTTGATGTTAGGCATACCAAATACACCTATAAAGTCGCTAATAACATTTTTGAATAATCCACTAATGATGACAGACTTTTCTTGTGTAATTGCAGTAATCTCGGTTTCAGTATCAGTCCCACTAATCTTGATTAGATCAACCTCAAGACTTTGTGTGTGATCAATCAAATCTTTTAAATAATTTTTCATTTTTTTCCTTTGTAAAAGTTGTATACTACTATTTAGGTAGTGTTGTTGTGTATTATATTGGTTTATATTGCGAAAGTCAAATTCAATTTAACCAAATGAAAATAAATCATTGAACATTGATTTAATATTTGTGCTACTTCTGATGTCCCAGTTTAACACTCCTAATAAATTATCAATCTTTTCATCAACTAATGTTGTCTCCATTGCGTCATCATCGAATGGTAATTCCTTGAACCAATTAGGCAATCGTAGTTCATCTGTGGGATAGGCGATACTAGTAAAGTTCAATGCATTAGGTTTGAGTTTACATACAATAATTTTCATACCATCTACGATCTGTTGGCTATATTGATCATTGTATACTCTACGCAAGTAATTCCAATTGATTGCTGCTCGTGCGTGACCAACGCCGCACTTACCAGTCTTCTCAAATTTGATAGTATGATTAGTTAAGTTGTTAACACTCTTAGGACTACCTTTAGTCCAGGGATCCTGTGCAACCATAACACGCTTGAACTCCTTAACACGCTCAATGATATCATCACGACCCTTACCCTGTTGAAGAACCATTTCAAGCACATCCATCAAGAACTCTTGTACATATTTAGGAGTATCAGCACGCTTCAAGTCAAGACCCATAGCCTTGATATCTCCCATCTTACCTTCTTTATCTTTACGCTTACCTTCTTTATCAAAGATATTGATAGCATAACGCTTCTTTGTAATAAAGATACTACGGTCACCGATCAATTCACGACCAGCTTTGATGATCTCACCGTTCTTACGAGGTGCGTGAAATGCTTTCTCTAAGAATGCTGGAAAACTATCGTTAGCCTGATCAGCAATACCATCATACAAGCCGATGCAAGTTTCTTTGTTCCACTCTAGTTCACCATTATCTATTTGTTGTTTGATAATAGGATATGCCGTGAAGTAACAACTATCAGTATCACCATATACAATTGCATTGCCTTCGTGCGAATATACACCTTCAACTGTTTCATTGATGTTGCTCATCATATGACGAACAATTTGACGACCACTTAGTGTAACACTTTGACCGATACGCTTGTCATAGAATCTGCAATGCTCATTCAATAGTGCGCCATACGCACTATTCAATAGAATCTTACGAACAAGTTGACGCTTATCCCAGTATTCACGATCTTCGGTAGTAGTTGATTCTTTCAACTTTTTCTGCATTGATTTACGATCACTATACCAGCGAGTCAATAGTCCAGGAACAACACCTTCTTTTTCATATGTAAAGATTGTACCATTTGCACTAAGCATCCAAGGCTTGTGACTGTCAAAGACTAATTTCCATATCTCTGCCGCACTCATTTCTATACTGCGACCATCTTCGTAGTCTACAGTAAGAATTGTACCTCGTTCTTGGTTCATGATTGCTGTATACTCTAATGCACCAAACAATCCTTCCCATAGAATTGCACCAGTAACATCATCGTCACCTTCTTTAAAGCGTTTCTTTTGGCTAGCAAGAAGTTTGCCTTTATCAAGCATGTACTTGTCAGTTAGTGTTTGTCTGACCTGTGCAACGATTGTTTCGCCTGCCATGTTGAGGGCACGAATAACCGAGGGATAGAGCGAGTTAATATCAACTGCCCCGACCCATTCGTGCATTCCTCTTTTCGGCGTAGCAACGAAGGCACCTGCTGCTTGTTGTGTTTCATCTGCATTTTCATTCCTTTTCTTTTTATCTGGTACTACCACACCACGTTCGTGTGCTTCGTTAAAAATTGCCATTTCAATCATTGCCACAGAACCCATAACTGTCGGAAGCAGTACAGTATTCTCATGTGCCAATTGATTAGCTAGTTCTAAAAATTTCAGTTTGTTGTGAATCTTCACTAACAACATTGTATCTTGTCTGTTATATTCAATAAACCTTTTAAAGTCTTTGTTGTACAACTGATCAAGAGTACCTTCATATTGTGTTTTGTTTTCTCCTACTTCCATCTCACCAATAAAGTCTAACTTATATGAGTGGCGACTCTCATAGTTATACTTTTTGTAAAGTTGTAAATAGTCCATATGAACACGACCTACTAAATCATATGTAGTTTCAGATTTACCAAATCGTTCGTATTCTCTTGGCTTAGGAAGTTGCCCTAATAAACAAAACTTGCGAGTATCATCCTTGCTCATAACTCGTGTAACACGATTGACCATGTATGGAATATCATAGCCTTCACTGTTCCAGCCAGTTAACACATCGGCATCTTCAATCAACTGAAAGAAAACATCAAACATTTCCTTTTCACTTTTGAAAAGCATTGTGTTCTCAAATTCACTTACAATCTCGTTTGCAGTATCATCACTCATGTGTTTAGGAGCAATGACTAGTGTGATACATTGATCAAGCCAATCTAAATAACAACTGATAGCTGTCACTGGATTGAACGGATCACTTGTAGGACTAAATCCTTTGACAGGATCAAAGTCAACTTCAATGTCGAAAAAGCATGTGTGTAGTTTAGGTGCTTCAACACCAAGGTAGTTTTCGCTGAGACAACGAAAAATAACATTGACATCGCTTTCAAATAATTTCTTACCTGAATGAATCCGTTTTTCTTTTTCAAACTCAGAACGCTTGCGAGTACTAAATCTTGTTACAGGATCACCATAGATACTACGATGTTTACCTTTTGAGTCAGGATAGTATAATACATAGTTGGTAGGAAATTCATTGTAGACTCGCTTACCTTCTTTGGTTCGCTCTACAACGTAGATACGGTCTTCGTCCCTTGAGTGTACTGCATCCACATAGGACATTATTTTTTACCCTTACAATTATCACCGTGCCACCGATTATGATTTGGTTTATCAATTGTTTTATTGCAATGGATACATGTTATTTTTACATTAGTTGGGTTATTCATTAAAAATTGTTTTCTTCCATTTTCTTTTTGTCTTGCCAATCCTTCAGGGGTATAATTTAATTTTTTACCTCTTCTGTTGAGATCCGATTGTGTTCTTTTCTCGGTCCAATTTTTAGTTTTACCTCTAATCAAATCACCAACTTTTTTAGCAGTAATTGGATTTTTCATTGGGTTTTTATCGCCCTTCAAATCTTCTCTCGGACCACCCTTAAGAAAATGATGCGTACCATTTTCTACTCTTTTTTTAGCAGCCATACTATTAAGTTTTGATATTTCTTCGGGGGTTTTATCCAACCTTAAACCTATAAGCACACATGCATTCCAGTCTTCTTGTAAAGAATGGATATCATAGTGTTCTTGGATAGTAACCAATTGTAAATTAGAAATGTCATTGTTATTATGATTTCCATCAATATGATGTATTTCATAAGACCTACCTTGAAGGTCTTTAGGTATAGGACCGTTAACGGATTCCCAGATTAATCTGTGTTTTCTTGAACTCATTTTTATACTCCGAATAGTAATAGACGGGCTATCTGTGATTCGGCACAGAAGGGTAATTACTCCCGTTCGCCCTTTATTATTTATCAGAGATAGCACCATTTACAAGGTTTTACCCACAGTTTCCAAAATTGTCACAAGTTCTTCGTGGTCAGCGTTTGTTTGACCAAGACTTGCTTTGTGTGCTACACGAATAGCCTTTTTAAGAATAGAAGGCTTAACTTCTAATTCGTCTGCAATTGCTTTGATAGTATCAGTCAAACCACCATTCAATGTGTCAATTTCATGCATAACTCCCATGCCTTCATTGATTAGTTGTGTAAGTTTGATCTTTTGATCTCCGCTAAATATTTTATCTGACATATTAATCTCCTTTGAAGTAGTTAGTTTAGCATTACTAACTATGCAAAGTCAACTATTTATTGAAAGATTTCTGGATGATCTTTACCAAATACTTTCATGTATTTACCAGCGCCCATATCTGCTAACATTTCAATTGGGCTACCAGGATAACTATCACCTGGCTTAATCATATTCAATTCACCTTGACGAACATGAACCAATTCATGGAATACAGTACGCATAATATCAACCATGTTTCTATTACCCACATACACCCAAACTTTGTTATCATCTTCAGTATGCCTACCTGTATGGTGACCTTGTTGTGCTTCTTTGGTGTTATAGCTAAATTCAATTTCTGGGGTAGATTTTAAATTTAGTTTTTTACTAGCCCACTTAATGAATTTTTGCATTATTGGGTTTTCTTTTAAGAAGTCATGCTCATTATCTTCTGACAATTCATTTTGATTAGGTACATGCCTTGGTCTTAGTTTACGCAATGCTGATACTTCGCTGGAACCAACATGTACATTTTCTTCATCTAATTTACCTTTAACCCATGCATCCGGTGTTCTACCAAACTTTTTTACAAACAGGTCATGTAGCGCCTTACCATTAATTCCATGTTTAGTAGCCACTTGACGCATTAATTTGTCAATGGTGTTATAGTCATGTTTTGCTAATGATGGCAATCGTTTTGCTAATTCTATGGCAGCGGATTCAATAATGATATGTTCTGTAAGCATTATGTATTTATCAAAAGTGCTCACTTTAACGAACTAAATGGGTAGCGATTCCTATTCGTTGGCCAGCAGCCGGCCACACGGCCCTAAGGGTGTTCTTTACCAAGTATTCTCTTTTAATTCTAAATGATGCTTATCAAATCTTTTTAATCTATATAAGAAATCATTACTTTCTTCAGAAAGTACTCCAGTTAATTCTAATATCACTCTATCTGAATTTCCTGCATTTGCACTAGCATATGATGTCTTTTGCCAATCATATGTATATACATCTCCTGCACTCCATCCACTATGAATCTCATCATTGTAGCAGTAGAAATGTCCAGGTTTCCAGTCAGTTAAGTGAACTCTAATTCTTTTGATCGTAAATGTGTTTTCAGGGCAATAATGAGTTAAATTGTCAGTGGTTAAAATTGCGACATTATTTGGTTTTTGTATGTCCAAATTAATGTCGCAATCTTTTAATTTAAATAAATTATTTACCTGTTGCAGCAAAGTATCATCAACTTTACTCCAATCACCGATAAGTTTTCCTAATTTTGTTATGTTCATGCTGATATTTAGCATGAACTAATATAGTTAAAATTAATCGGCTGATGCGTTAGCGCCGCACTTTTGGCGTTTTGCGTTAGTCAATGCGCCAAAGTCTACAGGCCATTCTTTACCAGGAGCTAATTCAACTGCACCTTGTGGGAAAGCAAACTGTACTCCACCTGCTTGTTCAATCTGTGTGATTGGAAGTCTAAACTTAGTTAAGTCATTACCCAAGTTAGGATAAGGTGCTACATGTGGGAATGCCCATCCAGCAATTTCTTTAGTTTGGTTATTGATAACAATTTTGTAAAAACCATGTGGAACAACAACGCCGTTGCCGATCTTCTTGTCTTGTGCATTATATACTCCGCCTACATAAACAGTGTATGATTGATTGCGCTGAACTGCCCAACCACGAACACTAGTTTCTAGTAATTTCCAAATTCCTCTATTTAATGAACCTGCTTGTGGACTCATGTTGGTCATCAAGAAAGATTCAAACTCCACTTGAACATCCCATGATAAGTCTCCATCCGGAGACATGTGCCCTTTATCGTATCCTGTACCAGCATAATCTTGGGGAGTGGCTCCACCTTGAACAGATTGGTCAGTAGCAAAAGCATTAGTGCGAGCGACACAGCCGAGAGCGTTTTGAGGTAGTAGTTCATAAGTTACATACTTTGGTAATTTAGCAGCAGCATCATAACCAACTAGATATGCTTGACGGCAAATTGGTGTGATGCCCACTGTTTGTGGAAAGCCATATGGTGCATGTGCTTGACATGCTGCAGGTGGATTTGGTGCTCGTTGATTCCACGCAAATACCTGTGTTGATGCTATTACTAGCAATAGTGTTGTTAGAAGTTTTTTCATATAATCCTCATATAATCTTTGAAATTCTCATCTCTACCTTGCACTCCCTTGAGTGCTGGGTTGATATATTTAGTTACGCTAGCAGTGTCGGCAAAGTTTCTGACATTTGGTTTAACTCTAGTGTTCCAATACCATAATGCTATTTTTGCTGCTATTTCAGGTTTTTCAGCTAACTCTGGATGATTTAATAAATCTATACCCAAAGCATCACCTGCCATACGATAGTTATCACGACCAGTCAATTGAACAAACCCACGACCATGATATCTTGCACCATCGCCTGCATGTTTATTACCTAATATTTTTGCTGTTTTAGGTGCATACTTAGCATCATATTTTTTAGCAAAATAATCTTTTACGCCTGGTTGTGCTTTTTCTTTTAATCTATCAAAATCCCATGACTCGTGTTTCATTTGTGCTAAGAATTGTGCTAATTCTGCACCCTTCATTCCTGCTTTTTTAGCAGTTTTTAATATAGTAATTTCATTAGTAGGGCTATTACTTAATAGATTATAAGTTGCTGGTTGCGTGATAGCTGGTCTTTGAACTGGAGCTTCTGGTTTGGCGGCAGCATTAGTTGCACCCAATGCACCTAAACCCATTGCAGCACCAACTGCTACATCTTTCCAACCTTCATCTAAATCATCTAATTCAACTAAATGTCTATAAGGTGCGTCACCGGTCCATGAATGACCTACACCAGCACTACTTACCATTTCTTCTAATTCTTCTAAGTCTGCTAAATCAACATAATTGATAGGTACACCTTTGATTGCGGCTGCTAAGGCACGATGATTGCCATCAATGATTTTATGACCAGACAATACAATGACTTTACTTGATAGATTAGGATCATCAACATATGATTGAACTAATTCTTTTCTGTCATCATCTAACATATCCATAATGTCATCAATATGTTCTACACGATATTGACCAAGTAATGTAGGCAATACTTTATGTCTCTGTAATGTTTGTATATCTAGTGGCTTATTTAGTTCACTTGAATTTACATAATCCCAGAATGTTTCGTCACGGTCTGGATAGTTGCCATTGTATAATTGTGCTAGTGTAGTTGTATTACCTGCATCTTCCCAAACATAACTATCTTCGCCGCGATGCTTGTCCCA